>MAAC01009719.1_pt1 | contig 74012 bp, 73 predicted proteins | sample 1115981 | NCBI WGS metagenome assembly MAAC01 (sample SAMN04961126, study PRJNA320927) | seawater metagenome | isolation source: sample BD02T64 sea water enriched with oil for 64 days | place: USA:Gulf of Mexico | collected 2013-07-27
ATCCCGGATATACCAAAACGCAGGGCGGCAACGTCATAAATAGTAAGGGGAGAGGTGGCACCAGAACGGCTAGCGACAATCCAACCAGACCACATAAATACAATGAGTAATCCTGCGGCATAGCCAAGTAGCTTCTTTACGGGGGGATTCTGCATAATGAATGTCCAGGGGAGAGAAGAAAATCACTCCACATATTTGTGTTCTTTTGCAATGAAGGCAAGGAGCCATAAAAAACCCGGGCCTTCGTGAAAGCCCGGGTTGATGTAACAGTAGTTAGGCTAAGATTTAGGCTACTTCAAACAGAGCTGCGCCGCCCATGCCGCCACCTATACACATAGTAACAACGACGTATTTCGCGCCGCGGCGTTTGCCTTCGATAAGGGCGTGACCTGTCATGCGGGCACCAGACATGCCATATGGATGACCAATTGAAATTGCACCGCCATTTACGTTGAACAGCTCATTTGGAATGCCCAGCTTATCGCGGCAATAAAGTGCTTGTACGGCAAAGGCTTCGTTCAATTCCCAAAGGCCAATATCTTCGATTTTAAGACCGTGACGTTTCAGAAGTTTTGGAATTGCGAAGACTGGACCAATTCCCATTTCATCGGGCTCACAACCTGCCATAACCAAACCACGGTAAATGCCCAATGGTTCAATATTGTTTTTCTCAGCGTATTTGGAATCCATAATAACACTGGCAGATGCACCATCAGAAAGCTGGCTGGCATTACCGGCAGTAATGAAGCAATCTTCTCCAAGAACTGGTTTGAGTGTCTGCAAGTTTTCAATTTTTGTGCTTGGGCGGTTGCCTTCGTCTTTTGTCAGTGTCACTTCTTCTTCAAGAGTTTCACCAGTTTCTTTATTGAAAAGAAGCTTTGTTGTCGTCATTGGGACGATTTCTTGATCGAAGTAACCGGCTTCCTGACCAGCTGCTGTACGCTGCTGGCTTTGCAGTGCGTATTCATCCATCTGTTCACGCGTGATGCCGTAGCGAGTTGCGACAGTTTCAGCGGTTTTCAGCATTGGATCGTAAATGGCAGGTTTGTTTTCCATAAGCCATTCGTTTTGGAAGCGGAACGTATTCATATGTTCATTTTGGCAAAGACTGACGCTTTCAAGGCCGCCAGCAACCATAACCGGAACCTGATCCACAACAACGCGCTGTGCTGCCATTGAAATTGTTTGCAGTCCTGAAGAACAGAAACGGTTTACTGTTGCGCCCGATGTTGTGACTGGAAGACCCGCGCGAAGGAGGGCCTGACGGGCAATGTTGCCGCCTGCAGCGCCTTCTGGGTTTGCGACGCCCATAAGAACGTCTTCTACCTCCGCTGGATCAATGCCGGCGCGTTCAACAGCATGTTTAATCACATGACCGCCCATGTCAGCACCGTGAGTGTTGTTAAAAGCACCTCGGTAGGCTTTGCCAATGGGGGTTCTTGCGGTGGATACGATGACGGCTTCAGCCATGGGTTTTCTCCTGTTTATTTATTTATCGTTGTGGGCTTGGTGCCCATTTATGCGAGCAGCTTATAATTTGTGCAGCGCAATGAAAAGCCGGAATTTGGACTAATTGTTCAAAAACCACTCTAACTTGAAAATTTGGGTGAACTAGAAAATTTCAAGGACGCCTTCCGGAGGTCGTCCAATCCGCACTTGATCGCCATTAATAACAATAGGGCGTTCGATTAATTTTGGATGAGCAATCATGCCCTCAATCAGTTGATCTGTCGTCAGCGAGGTATCGTCCAAACCGTTTTCTTTATATTCAGCCTCGTTCTTCCGCATTAAGTCGCGCGGTTGCATACCCAGTTTTTCCAAAATAAATACGAGTTCATCTTTGCTGGGAGGTGTTTTCAAATATTCAATTACAGTTGGCTCGACGCCGTTTTCTTCCAGTAGCGCCAATGTTTGACGAGATTTACTACATCTTGGATTATGAAATATTTTAGCGGACATGATGCTTTTCCTGTTCTTGAGTACCCGTTTTTTTTGGTTGAAGGCAAACTTCTTGTCAATATGTGACAAGGATTGCTTGCGCCTTTTAGCTGAAGAGAATATTTAAAGGCCTATGAGTATTCAGACAACAGAAAATAGCCATTTGAGCGGGCAATCCCGACCAGTGACGACGACGCGCGTTGATTTTATCAATGGACTAGGCTTTTATACATTGCTGTCGAAGGAAATTAAGCGTTTCCTCAAAGTTCCTTTGCAGACAATTTTTGCTCCAATGATGACAACTCTATTGTTTTTAGCGGTCTTCACATTGGCCTTTGGCGATGGAACCCGTTATAGCGGCGATGTTCCTTTTTCATCTTTTTTGGCGCCCGGCTTGATTATGATGTCGGTCATTCAGAACTCTTTTGCCAACACATCATCGTCTTTGGTAATTGCAAAAGTACAGGGCAATATTGTTGACGTTTTGATGCCGCCATTAAGTGCGATGGAACTTACGTTGGCTTTTGCACTGTCCGGCTTGGTCCGGGGGCTTGTTGTTGCGATAGCTGTCGCAACCTGCATGTATTTTTTCATTGATATTTCTGTGCATTCATGGGGAGCAGTAGTGTTCTTCGTTGTTGGTGCTGGGCTTATGTTGGCGTTGCTCGGTGTCATTGGTGGGATTATTTCTGACAAGTTCGATCATATCGCTGCGGTAACCAATTTCGTGATAATGCCACTGTCGTTCCTCTCAGGTACTTTCTATTCGGTCGAACGATTAAGTGGCATTTGGTATGATCTCAGCCATATGAACCCCTTTTTCTACATGATTGACGGTTTTCGGTACGGCTTTATTGGCGTCGCTGATAGCTCTCAAATAACAGGTGGATTTGTTGTTGCAGGTCTTGATATTTTCCTGTTTGGTGTCGTCTGGTTCCTGTTTAAGCGTGGATATAAGCTCAAAACATAGAAAAAGTGTGTATATACGCAGAGTTTGATTGACATAAAACCATTGCATAGCAATACTTCCGCGCTTTCTTAGATCGTTCCTTACGTAAGGGACGATTTTCTATTTTAGAGATCTTTTATCTCTAACCCCGTGGAGAAGGCACATGATACCCGCGTTATTATCGAACTATGCCCCAGCTAATCTTTCCTTTGAAAAAGGAGAAGGTGCGTACCTGTTCGGGAATGACGGGCGACGATATCTCGACTTCTTTGCAGGAATTGCCGTGACTTCCCTGGGACATGCGAATCCAGCAATTGTTGAAGCGATTACAGATCAAGCCTCAAAACTCATGCACATTTCAAACTTGTTCCGTATTCCGGGTCAGGAAGAACTTGCAGAGAAACTAGTAAATGCAACTTTTGCTGATGCTGTGTATTTTTGTAATTCTGGCGCTGAGGCGAACGAGTGCGGTCTGAAAATGATCCGGAAATATTTCAGCGATAACGGCCAAAGTGAACGCTACAAAGTTATCGGATTCGAAAACTCATTTCATGGCCGGACGCTTGCGACTATTGCAGCTGCTGGTCAAGAAAAGCTTCTGGAAGGCTTTGGCCCCGCAATGGACGGCTTTAGTCAAGTCGCTGTCGGTGATATTGAGCTCGTGAAAGCAGCTATTACACCCGAGACTGCAGGCATCATCATTGAGCCAATTTTGGGCGAGGGCGGTATTCAAGTAGTTGAACTGGAATTTCTTCGGGCTCTTCGGGCGCTTTGTGATGAAGAAGGTCTCCTTCTTATGTTTGATGAAATTCAAACGGGCATGGGACGCACAGGGAAATTGTTCGCGTATGAGCATTCTGGGATTATTCCGGATATCATGACTTCTGCCAAGGCTCTTGGAAATGGCTTCCCAATTGGTGCCTGTCTTGCTGTTGAAAAGGTCGCCAAATGCATGATCCCGGGTACCCATGGGTCAACATACGGTGGTAATCCACTTGGGACGAGCGTTGCCAATGTTGTTGTTGATACAATGACGGCAGACGGCTTCATGGACCGCGTGGCACAAATTAGTGGGCATTTGAAACAGGCGCTGCACGGCGTTGTAGATCGTTACCCAACCGTGCTGGAAGAACTTCGCGGTGTTGGATTACATTTGGGCCTTAAATGCAAAGTTGAAAATTCGGCACTTCTGGATGCACTTCGTAAACATGGCACGCTTGCGGTAAAAGGCGGCGATAATGTTGTCCGTTTGTTGCCACCGTTGATTATCGAAGAAGAGCAAATTAGAGAATTTATAGCAGCCTTAGAAGCTGCGTGTGAGGAGTTGGCATAATGACACAACCGACCCATTTTTTAGACCTTCACGAAGTATCCGCAGATGCGCTGCGTGCGATGATTGACGACGGTATTGCCGTTAAAAAGGCACGCAACGGCCTGCCGAAGGGCACGAAAGACGAGGGCCGTCCATTGGACGGTCATACTCTTGCCTGCATTTTTGAATTTCCGTCTACCCGCACGCGAACCTCTTTTGATATGGGGATGCGTCAGCTTGGCGGGGATACCATGATCCTTAATAGTGGCGATATGCAGCTGGGACGCGGTGAGAGCATTGCAGATACGGCGCGAGTTCTATCGCGTTTTGTCGATGTCATTATGCTTCGGACTGACAATCACGAAAAATTATTGGAGCTTGCGGAAAACGCGACTGTTCCTGTGATCAATGGCCTGACTAATGACAGTCATCCTTGCCAGCTTATGGCGGATGTGATGACTTTTGAGGAGCATAAAGGCTCGATCAAAAACAAAGTCGTCGCGTGGAGCGGGGATGGCAACAATATGGTGTCTTCTTGGATCCATGCTGCTGGTAAGTTCGATTTTGAATTCCGGATTGCCTGCCCCAAAGAGTTGGCACCGGATCCGCGTGCGTTGGACTGGGCGAAAGAAACAGGTGCCAATATTCATGTAACACATGATCCGGCGGAAGCCGCTGCGGGGGCAGATTGTCTGGTCACTGATACCTGGGTTTCTATGGGCGATGATGTCGGAGCACGACATAACATGCTAAAACCTTTCCAGATTGATGACAAAATCATGGAAAAAGCAGCAAGTGACGCCATATTCATGCATTGCCTTCCTGCTCATCGCGGTGAAGAGGCGACAGCTAAAGTCATGGACGGACCGCAATCGGTAATTTTTGACGAAGCTGAAAATAGATTACATGCCCAAAAGGCGGTTATCCGCTGGTGTATGGGCTTGGTTAAGTAAACTCAAAGTATGGAAGTTTCTGTCATGTCTGATAATTCAGATGCAAAATCAATTGCTGATAATCTAATCCAACCTTTCCAAATGGCTGAAGCCGATGTTCGTGGTCGTGTGGTTCGTCTTGGGCAGGCGCTAGATGATATTTTGAACCGTCATGACTACCCCGATCGGGTGGCTCAATTTCTGGGAGAGGGATTGGTTCTGGCTGCAATGCTTGGCGGCGCTCTTAAATTTGATGGCATCTTCACAGTTCAAACCAAAGGCGATGGTGCCATCAGTATGATTGCGGCTGACATGGCAACGCCGGGAAACCTTCGTGGTTACGCGGCCTTTGATGAGGAAAAACTGAAAGAAGCAGAAGCGTCTTCAGAATCTGATGTCGTTTCTCGTTTTCTGGGCAGTGGGTATATCGCTTTTACAATTGATGCCAAAGGTAATGAACAGCGGTATCAAGGAATTGTTGAACTTGAAGGCACAAATCTTGCCGAGTGTATGGAGAATTACTTCTCACGTTCGGAACAGATTGAAACCCGCTTGCAGGTTGCTGTTGAAAAGATAGATGGGAAATGGCGAGCCGGCGGGCTAATGATCCAGCGTCTTCCCGATGAAAACAAGCTGTATGCTGAAGCTGAAACCGCTGGAGAAAAGTGGCGGAATGCTGAGGCATTAGCGAAAACTGTAACGGCGGAAGAGTTGACACATTCGCGACTTAGATCGTCAGAACTATTGTATCGTCTGTTTCATGAAGATGGTGTGTGGTTATATGACACTCATGATTTAGCGGATAAATGCAGTTGTAGCGAAGAGCGTGTCCTCAATACTTTGAAATCCTTCTCAAGCGAAAATCTTGAAGAGATGTGTGATGACGGTATTATTGGGGTGGATTGTCAATTCTGTAGTGCACGCTATGAATTGACAGTGTCGGACGTGGAAGCCGCCCGTTAGAGGTCTTTCATAAAGTTGCCGCTTTTGTAGGTGATCTTTCCTAGACTGATATAGAAAAAATAGGGGCTTGAGATTACGATGGGTAAATTGCGTATTAATGTGTTGGTCGGCTTAATGGCAGGGCTATTAGCCCTCAGTGGGTGTGCAAACACGCCGAACAAGCCAAGTTACGCAGAAATAACATTTAGTCATCTTGACCCTATTCGTCTGGATGTCGGCGAAATCAGGGTCGTGAACGCGTATAAATCCCCTCTTCAAGCCCCTAATGTCGAACACGAACTTCCTGTAAAAATTGACCAATCCGTCCGTCGTTGGGCGCAAGATCGATTGCAAGCTGTTGGTGGCACTGGCTCTTACGCAGTGTTGACTATTAAGGACGCGAGTGTCATCGAAAAAACCCTAAAGATGAAAAAGGGCCTGTCAGGATTCTTCACAAATGATCAGTCCGAAAAATATGATTTTCGTGTGGCTGCGGAATTGAAAATAGAAACCATCAATGGTGAAAAAGGTCTGGTGGCCGCCGAGGCGTCCAGATCAAAAACGGTTCCTGAAAACATCACGCTGAACGACCGTGAAATGATGTATTTTGAGCGAACAGAAGCATTGATGAGCGATTTTAACGCTCAAATGGAAAAAAACATCCGGGCTTTTTTGGGTAAGTTTATTCGCTGATCCGGCGCCGCCGCTAATTATTAACCCCAAATAATTCGCAAAATTAAATATTTTCGACGGATTGCCATTGGTGATCCGTTGAAGATGCATGTTTATATCTCTCTATTGTGACTTGTATTTTGGTTTCGGGTTCCCTACATCTATAAAATGGTTCAAACGATCGACCTAAAATTTGAGGCGCCCAAAAAAACCTCTGCAGCAGACAAACTTTTGGAAGCTGCAGGGCCGTTATTTGCGGATCGGCCTTTTGATGTTGTTTCCACGAGAGAGCTCGCGGACGCCGCGGGTGTAAACTTGTCCGCGATTTCCTACCATTTTGGAAGTAAAGAAGGTCTGTATGAGGCCATTTTCAAAAAGATCATTTATGACTTGGCGCCAGTTCGAGCATCGCTGTCTGTTTTAGTTGAGGCTAGTCTGCCGCTTGCGGCAAACAATGTTGAGCAACAACGCATTATCATCTCTACTTTTGTACATAATCTAATCACAGTCATCACTGACGATACGAACCCGCGTTGGCGCATGCGCCTTGTGTTTGAAGAAGTTCAACGGCAGGGGCCCTGTTTTGATCTTGTATTAGAAAACCACATTAACATTGTACACGATCTTGTCGGCCGTCTTGTCGGACTCATTTTGGATAAAAACCCTTCAAGCGATGACGTGAAACTGCTGACGCAAGCTATTCTTGGGCTTTGTTTGCAGCATGGATTGAACGAGTCGCTCATAAAAAGGCGTCTAAATTGGTCAAGAATTGGCCCAGAAGAACTCGAAATCATCAAGCAATCAACATCTCGGCACGTAATAGCAATGCTCGGTATTACCGAGCTCTCAAAGGCCTAAAGTATGAAAAAGTTTCTCGTTGTATCCTTTAAAATTCTTCTGCCGTTGTTGATATTGGGAGCAGGCATTGGCAGTTTTTCATACTTTGTTTCAACAAAGGCGGTGGAAAAGCCAAAGGCAGTAAAAGAACGTGTCTGGAATGTTGGTGTTCTGGAGGCGGAGCCCTCTATTGTGGCATCGGAAATTAATGTTTTCGGTAGTCTCATTTCCGCAAGAGACGTTGAACTGAGATCTTTGGTCGCTGGTGAAGTGATACATGTGGCTGAGGCTTTTCGTGCAGGTGCCTATTTGCAAGAAGGAGAACTGCTCATAGAGGTGGATCCCTTTAGCTACAGCTCGATCGTAGCTGAAAAGGAAGCTGGAGTTCTGGAGGCACGGTCCCGTTTGGCGGAATTACAAGCTGTTGCAAAGTCCGATCGTCTCATGCTTGTTCGGGACGAAGAAATATTGGATCTGGAAAAAAGAAATGTAGCACGATCCGAAAAGCTTCGGAAAAAGGGAAATATTTCCGATAAATCACTGGATACAGCAAAAACCAATCTTAGTCGTCAGCGTCAACAATATGAGCAGCGGATTTCCCAGCTTGAAATTCAAACGGCCCGCATCGGCCAGCAGAAAGCGACTCTAGAGCGGCAAAAAATTGCCTTGAAAATTGCAAAGCGAGATCTTGAAAATACACATCTACTGGCGCCATTTTCTGGATATTTGACAGATATTAGGGTGGAACTTGGTAAACGAATTGATGCTAAGGATCAAGTGGCAAGGCTCATTGATTCTGCACGAATGGAGGTGAAATTTCATCTCTCCAATCAACAGTATGGGATTTTGATAGAAAGCCCTGGCGGTGTTATGGGTCGGAAAGTTCAGGTGAGTTGGCACGCAGGGCAAGCTTCCCATAGATTTGAAGGGGAAATTGCGCGAATAGGGTCGGAAATCAAGTCTGAAACCGGCGGTATTGAAGTCTATGCCGTTTTGAAAAGCGATCCCAAACTGAACCTAGTTCGTTCCGGAGCTTTTGTAGATGTTAGTCTGATTGCCAGAAACTACGATAATGCTGTCAGGGTTCCAGATCACGCTGTGTTTGGGAAAAAGATCGTTTACGTTGTCGAAGAGGGCCGCCTGCAACCACGTGAAATTGAGATTTTGAGTAATGATGGTACAGAACTGATTGTAAACGGCGATTTGAAGTCTGGGGATCAGATACTAACAAGTCGTTTTGCTGAAGTTGGTCCAGGTATCAAAGTGGAGATACGATAATGGATCTACCACGTCTCGTCTCACTATTTGTAAAACACAAGAACGCCGCTAATTTGTTGATGATCATGATGCTTGTTATTGGCGGATTTTCACTCGCGCGCATGAACACACAGTTTTTTCCAGATTTTGGGACGGATTTGGTTACCGTCAGTATTGTCTGGCCGGGGGCGAGCGCAGAAGATGTTGACACCAACATTACAACGGCCTTGCTGCCGGAAGTCCGATTCCTGAACAGTATTAAAAAAGTTCAGTCCTTCTCTGTAGAAGGCCGCAGTACAATTGTGGTGGAGTTCGAACCTGGAACCAATATGCAGGAGGCTTTGTCGAATGTTGAGCAGGCGGTTGCCCAAATAACGACGTTTCCGGAAACCATAGAAACACCGGTGACTAAACGGATCGTTGTCTACGATCCCATATCGAGAATATCCGTTTCTGGACCCTATTCGGAAAGTGCCCTGAAGGCCATTGCCAAGACAATGCGCGATGATTTGTTAGAGCTAGGGATCGATAAGATTACCCTGTTTGGCGCGCGCGCTGAAGAATTATGGGTAGAGGTTCCCGAGAGAACTTTGCGCCGGTACGATATGACGCTTGGGGATATAGCGAACGTTATTCAGAATAATTCAAAAGACGTTCCGCTTGGGACTATGGGGGGTGCTTATGAGCGTCAATTACGTTCGTTGGAGCAAAAAAATGACGCGATCGGACTCGGTCAGCTGGAAGTTAAGTCTTTGCCGAGCGGTGAGAAAATTTATCTTCGCGATATTGCACGTCTTCAGGACACTTTTTCTGAAAAAGGAAAAATAGGCGTCCGAAGTGGTGATCGGGCTATCGAGATTTTCGTGCAAAGATCACAATCCACGGATGCCTTGGAAGCTGCGGAGATTGTCAGTAAATACATAGAAGCTGAGCAAGGGCGGTGGCCAGCAGCGCTTAAAATACAACAGTTTGATGTGCAGGCCAGCTTGATCGAAGACCGTATTCGCCTTTTGCTGACAAACGGTATGAGTGGCCTTGCACTTGTGATGCTTGTCTTGTTCGTATTTCTAAACATACGCGTGGCCTTTTGGGTGGCCGCCGGCATCCCCGTTGCGATTTTGGCGACGGCCGGAGTTATGCTCGCGACCGGACAATCGATCAATATGATCAGCTTGTTCGCCATTATCATGAGCCTTGGTATTATTGTTGATGATGCGATTGTGGTTGGCGAGCATAGTAGTTATCTGAAATCAAAAGGATATCGCCCGCTTGAGGCTGCTGAAAAAGGGGCGCTTCGGATGTTGGCGCCAGTATTCGCCTCCAGCCTGACAACGATTGCTGCGTTTTTGCCCATTTTTATGATCGGCGATATTATTGGCCAGATCATTGTTGCAATACCGTCAGTCGTTGTTGCCGTACTTGTAGCAAGTTTGATTGAGTGTTTCTTGGTGTTGCCAGGGCATATGCGCTTTGCCCTTCGCCAAACCGGTACCGATAGTAAAGCGCGGAGATGGTTTGACGCAAAATTTTTCCATTTTCAAACACATATTTTCAAGAACGTGGTTACGGGGGTTATTCGTTGGCGATATGCAACTCTGGCAACTGCAATTGCGGTTCTTATGATCGCCTTTGGATTGATGGCAGGCGGTCGTGTCGGTTTCAGCTTTTTCCCCTCACCTGAGGCTGATGTTGTAAATGCAAACATCGTCTTCTCGCCGGGTGTGCAGCGTACGCAAACCGAAAGTATGATGGCAGAAATGCAACGGGCTCTTGATAAAGTGGAACAAGATCTCACAGACGGACAAGGGGGATTAATTTCATCCGCTTTCGCAAAAATTGGCACCAGTATCGGAGGTCAATTTAGCTCTGTATCTGGCGACCACCGCGCAGGAATGCAGGTGGAGCTTGTCTCTGCAGATAGCCGATCTGTTCGGACAAACGAATTTGTTGAAGCGTGGCGTGCAGAAATTAATCCGCAAGCCGGCCTTCTCCGAATAGCTTTAACGGAGCGGATTGGTGGCCCCCCTGGTAAGGAATTGGATATTCGATTGAAGGGTCCAAATATTGAAAATCTGAAGCTGGCGGCTGAAGAAGTAAAAGCCCTGCTTAAAAGCTATAACGGTGTTTCAGATATAGAAGATGATCTTCCAACAGGTAAACAAGAACTTATCCTTGAACTGACGGCTCGAGGCCGAGCTCTGGGCTTTACGACGGAAGATATCTCCACACAGGTACGTGCAGCGTTTGAAGGTTTGATTGCCAAGAAATTTGCGCGCGGCGATGAAGAAGTGACCATACGGGTTCAATATCCCAGAGAGAAAGTTGCAGCCGATGCGCTTCAGAATTTTTATTTGAGAAGTAAAAATTCAAACGAAGTTCCGTTAAGTGATGTCGTTCAAATTAGAACTGAGCAGGGTTATGCGCGGATCAAGCGCGAAGACGGGGTGCGAGAAGTAGCCATCACTGGCGAAATAGACGAAAACACCACGTCTTCTGATAAGGTTCTGGCTGTGCTACCGATTGACGGTCTGATTGACATCGCGGATAAATATTCGCTGAAGTATCGTTTTGCTGGAAAATCTGAAGAGCAGGAGGAAACACTTGCGGACATGAAGCTGGGGGCCATGATCGGACTTACCGCAATCTATCTGATTTTGGCTTGGGTCTTTGCGTCCTACACGCGGCCTATCGTTGTTATGTCTATCATCCCCTTTGGTGTCGTCGGGGCAATCATGGGGCATTATTTACTAGGCTTTAATCTGACAATTCTATCGCTTATTGCCTTGCTGGGGCTGTCAGGAATTCTTGTGAATAACTCTATTATTCTTGTAAGTGTCGTGGATGAAAGATTGGCCAAAGGGGAGAGCTTTTTGGATGCTGTCATCGATGGCACGTGCGACAGGTTAAGGGCGGTGTTACTCACATCGCTCACAACAATTGGTGGCCTGTGCCCGCTCTTGTTTGAAACAAGTCTACAGGCACAATTCTTGATCCCGATGGCCATAACGATGGTTTTTGGCTTGATGGTCGCCACATTTCTTGTGCTGTTTCTTGTGCCCACCCTCTTGTTGATACAAGAGGATTTTGGGCGTATTTTGTCAACGGCGAAGAATGCCATAAGAGCCTAGAATTTTAGTCGCGCTGAATAAAGGAAAGCAGCTCGCTACGGGTAATGTCTGACTTCCTAAAGATACCAAGCATACTACTGGTAATCATTGTAACGCCGTCTTTATGAACGCCGCGCGTAGTCATACATTGATGAGCGCTTTCAATAACAACGGCAACCCCTTTGGGTTTAAGTACTTGATCTATGGTGTCCGCAATTTGTTTGGTTAGTTTCTCTTGAATTTGCAGTCTTTTGGAAAACGCATCAACAACACGAACAAGTTTGGAGATACCAACAACACGGCTGTCCGGCATATAGGCAACATGAGCAACGCCGGTAATGGGAACCATGTGGTGTTCACAATAGCTTTCAAGTCGGATGCCTTTGAGAATGATCATCTCGTCATACCCTTCAACTTCTTCGAAGGTGCGGGCTAGATATTCAGCAGGGTTTTCTTGGTACCCTGCAAAAAACTCAAGATAGGATCGTGCGACACGGTCTGGCGTTCCCAGCAAGCCTTCACGGTCCGGATTGTCGCCCGCCCATTTAATCAGCGTTCGCACAGCTTCTTCAGCTTGCTCTTTAGTTGGCTTATCCGTGTTGCCCATAGTCTGTTCCTAAATCCATACCAAAAGGGGGATCGTAATAAATTTAATTCAAAGGGCCTGCGTCATGCGGGCTGTCCAGTGAGAAGGCAGGTATTTCAACCATTATCCAACCGCCCCCATCAACCTCCATATCATAACTGCCAACCATTATTCCGGAAGGCGTTGAAAGAGGTGTTCCACTTGTATATTCAAAGGATTGTCCCGGGTCCAGTACGGGTTGCTCCCCAATGACGCCTTCACCACGAACAACTTCGGTATGCCCAGTTGCGTCTGTGATATGCCAACTTCTTTGACGTAGCGTGACACGAGTGTCTCCCAGATTGCTAATACGCACCTTATAAGCCCACACAAACAGATTATCCTCAGGATCGGAGCGACCACTCATGAAAGTAGGCTGCACCGTAACTTCAATCCCGTTTGTTGTCTTTCTATAGGGGCTTTCCCAATCCATAAATACCTGTCCTTAATTTGGCACATTGCGGTTTAATGGCATTTGTCCGCAAGCGTTTCACTGCACTATATACAAATTTTATTCCAGCCAGCAAATGTGAAATAGCTGCAGCCCTAAAATCTTAGAATTTCGACACGTCGATTGGTGTTGGACGGGGCAAGAAAGTTAGCCTTTTGTGCAGAGGGGCGTGGTCTGTCTTCTCCCCAAATAGAAATTTTCAAAGACTGGGCGGGGACCCCAAGTAACATCAGTTTTTGGTGCACTGAACTGGCTCGTTTTTGGGCAAGTTGGTAGTTGTATTTCCTTGAGCCAATTTGATCTGCGTGACCTTGGATAAGCAAATATTTACCGGGTTTAATATGCCAATTGTCTGCAATTTTCTTTAGAATAATGTTTTCCGGTTCATTGAGTTTGGCGCTATCAAAACCGAATTGAATTTGAGAGGTGCGGGGTGTGAAGTGACGCGTTGCGTCTTTGCAGGTTTTGATATGGGCGTGCTGCCAGTTCTCTTGTTTTTGCTCAACCCAGCAGTCAAAATTTCCTTGCGCTTTCGCAGCACGTATCGGATGCGTGTACCGGGCATCTGTGTTCATCCAATGGATTAAATCTGCTCTTGATTGGTAGAGAGGGGGAGTGTCGTCAGGTGCGATGTTCCATTTTTCAGGATCTTCAGGGTGTGGGTGGCCCCCTTTTGCCGCAGCAAGTCCTTTGAGGGACATATATTGTTGATCGGGCCAGTCATATTGCTCGATCTCCGATTTGGCGAAATTTTTGTAATGTGTTGCCAATTCGGCTGAAAAACGATCACCAACTAAGTCACTCTGTGCCAGCTCTTCGTATTTAGTGGTGTCACAGGCGGCAAGTATAAAAAACGCAGCAGTAGCGCTTGAAAGAGACAGGATTTTTTGCATGGGGTTCCCCTTTGATTAAGGGGTACTATGCATATGCAATATGGCGCAAAATAGATTAGATCAGGGATATTCTGTGGTTTATTTATGGTTTCACTCGACGTGTTATCGTTCGGGCCAGGCTTAGACGAAAAATAATTTTCGTCTAAGCCTGTTTTTTTAGTTTAATGCAGATCCAAGGTCATTGATCAAATCATCTACATTCTCAAGACCGACAGATAGGCGGACAAGCCCGTCACTAATGCCAAGTTCGGCCTTCAATGCGTCATCGACGCTCGAATGCGTAGTAGTTGTTGGATGAGTGATCAGGCTCTTTGCATCGCCCAAATTATTACTGATGTCGATTACTTGTAGCCGGTTTAGGAACTTAAAAGTGCTTTCCTGTCCGCCTTCTAACTCAAAACTCACCAGCGTACTACCGCGCTTCATTTGTTGTTCGGCAAGGGCAGCCTGTGGGTGGTCGGCCCGGCCCGGATAAATGACAGTTTTAACGGCGAGAGATTCTGCAAGAAAATCAGCTACTTTCTCCGCATTGTCCGTTTGTTTTTCAACGCGAAGCTCTAACGTTTCCAATCCTTTAAGAAGGTTCCAAGCATTGAACGGGCTAAGAGCTGGTCCAGTATGTTTGATATAAGGGAAAAGTGTTTCTTCAATAAACTCTTCGCATCCAAGAACGACACCGCCGAGGCAACGTCCTTGTCCGTCAATATGTTTGGTCGCTGAATAGACTACGACATCCGCGCCAAGTGTGAGCGGTTTCTGGAAAATGGCTGTCGCAAAAACATTGTCGACAATTACGATGGCGCCGGCCTTGTGGGCCATATCTGAAACAGCAGCAATATCAACGATTTCGAGAGTCGGGTTTGACGGTGTTTCAAGAAATACGGCGGCTGTTTTTTGTGAAAGAGCTGCTTTCCATTGATCCAAATCTGTACCATCTACCAGAGTAATGTTGACACCAAAACGCGGCAAGACTTCTTCGATAATATAAAGGCAGGATCCAAACAGGGCTTTGGGTGCAACGACGTGATCGCCAGCCTTTACATGGCTCATTAACGCTGCGTTTACAGCAGCCATACCGCTTGCGGTGCCACGTGCACTTTCAGCGCCTTCGAGAAGACGCATACGCTCTTCAAATACGCTGAGTGTCGGGTTGGCGTAGCGGGAATAGATATAACCGTCATTGTCACCTTTAAACCGGCCTGCGGCTTCTTCTGCGGTGTTATAGACAAAGCCTGAATTCATGAAAATGGCTTCGGAGGTTTCCTTGAATTGGGAACGTTCAACGCCACCGCGCACAAGATTAGTCGCAGTTTTATAGGGACCATGCCCTTTTTTGTCTTTGGATGAATTTGTCATTGATACCTCGAGGCATATTAACCCCGACCACCAGTCAGGGCTCACTCGACCCCGACCTTTTAGCGTTTCTTTATCGTGGCCGCAAGCCGGTCGGCACAAATCACCACGTCTGGTCAATATACGGAACGGAAATCCGCTGTCAAGTAGCAGTGGGTAATGTTCAAAACCTAAAAACAGTAAAAAAGGATTGCCTGCAGAACTAGATAGATTGCGATGGCGATAATACACATATTCAATGTGTGATCCGCGACTTTGCCGAGTTCTTTCAGCTTTTTTGCAAAAAACAGTCTGCCAATAAATAAGGCAACGAAGAGCAGCAACAGGATTTTTAAAAGCACAGAATTAAACTCATAATATTAGGCAAATTGTGACGTCTCATCGTTTTGTTTATAGACCCTGAAGTCGTTTTTACCACTTGTTTTGGCAAGATACATCTGTGCGTCCGCCAAATCCACCAACTCTACCCAGCTCTCAGCGCCTGAACTATCAAGATCCACAATGCCAATACTCGCCGTAAGCGGCGTATTATCGGGACGCTTGCCAAGACTATTGGCACGTAAGCGCCGGACGGCACGTGTTGCTCCTGCTGCATCGGTGTGCGGGAGTACCATCAAGAATTCTTCTCCGCCCCAGCGGACCAAAATGTCTGAATCTCGGAGATTTTTACGAATATGGTCTGCCGCGGTACATAAAACCCGATCTCCCGCTTCATGGCCATATCGATCGTTGATGACCTTAAAATCGTCGATATCCAGAAAGGCAATTGTAAGGTTGGCTTTTTGCCTGTTGGCGATGCGAAATTGTATGTCCAGAATTTCTTCACCACTACTGCGGCTAAGGCAATTGGTAAGGCCATCAATTGAAGCCTGTTCTACTAGCGAAACCATATAGCTGAGCTGGCTGATGGCGGAAAAAGCACAAAGTGCACAGACACACAACAAGGATACGAGAATTCCAAGCCCCGGTTGTGCGTTTAATTCGCTGGATGACAAAGTGACGATTAACAACTCTGCCGTCAGGAACAAAACAACAGCAAGAAAAGTTTCTTTTATTGTGAGCGGAAAAATTGAGATACAGGCGGCGATCAAGAATGGAAAAATCGCGTATCCTGCTGATGGGAAATCACCGATAGACTGAAAATACTCGGGTAAGACAATAGGCTGAAACAGGGCTTGAAACACCAAATTTGCCGCAAAGAAAATAAACATGGCCCGATAGGCACTTTGCATACTGTCTGCTTTGCGAATACCAAGAACCAACAAGAGTAACATAAATGCTGTAATGCACCGGAATATCATTAAAGATCTAAACGTGCCGCCATCGAAATACAAGGCGTCCAGAAAGATGCCGACAACAAAAAATAGCGCTGACACCAGTGCAAGCAATCGGATGCGAGACAAGAAAACAATAGCTCGCCTGCGGGTGAGCAGAGGAGAGTGATTGGTTGCGGTAAATAAACTGCCCACTCTCTCACTGGTCAGTTTTTCGCTATTGATCCCGGTCAATGTCGTCATTAGGACGCGAAATACAGACACGGTGGCTCCTCTGCCAAACAGCAATTGATTAAACTAATGGTTATTTGTAACAAATTTTTAACCATGCGGATAATGAAATTTAAACGTCGCTCTTTATTCGCTTACTCCGTTCTAGAGAGCTGAAGCGAAAATGTTCTATCGTTTGCGTTTGATGAAGGCGCCTAACATGGTTGCCGGTTTATCTGTTTCATATGATTTGGAAAAAGCGTCGATCCCCAGTTGAACTGATGTTGACATTTTTTCTTCCTCCCACGCATTGCAGAGCTCTTTTTGAATGCTGATGGCTTTAGGGCCTGCATTCAAGATTTCCTGTGCGACCTGATCCGTAACTTCATCCAGAGTTCCATCTTTCGCTAAGCGCTGTACAAAATTGGCTCGGTGCGCTTCAGTTCCGGATAAAGTGCGGCCCGTCATAACCAGGTCACGGGTTAGGCCAATCCCCAGTATTTGAGGAAGAACGGCAGCTTCAATGACCGAAGGAAGGCCCACCTGTACTTCTGGCATGGCAAATTGGGCTTTGTCTTCAGCAACGATAATATCGCAAACAGCTGCGATCTCCATGCCCGCGCCTAAACAAAAACCGTTTACCCGTGCGACGACAGGTACATGTAGGTTGCGTATTGCAATAGTTAGATTATGCAGATTAGTAATAAACTCACGGGCGGTCTCCGGGTTCAACTCCGCCATTTCATATATATTGGCCCCGCCAATGAACGACTTTTCACCGGCGCCCGTCAGAATAACCACACGCAAGTCATCCTCGTTTTTTAAGTTTTCGAATACACGGCTAAGTTCTGCGACCGCGTTCGAGCCTAATGTATTGAGTTTTTTCTCATTATTTATGGTGACACGGCAAACAACGCCCTTATCTGTCTGAAACCTATTGGTGATCACATAATTAGCCATTCTTCTCTCCTTTTTATTTTTTGTGGCATTATATATGTTAGAGAGGCAATGTAGGGCCTTGTATCTGGGCTATACTATAATTTAAGTGTAAGAAGTTGAGAAGAGCATATGTTTATTCAGACAAAAGCCGGTGACAAAGAGACAGTTCTGGAATTTTATCCGGGATGCGCTGTATATGATGGCGGGTCCCTTCATGTGACTTCTGCAGACGCCGAAAACGTGTCTGCACTCGCCGCGCGGCTCTATTCTGTTGACGGAGTTGCCAGCGTTACCTTGCAAAGTGACAACATTTCTATTGAGCGTTCGGATAATTTAGACTGGGATGCCCTTCGAACAGAGATATTTTCTGCAATAGTGGCACATTTCCAATCTAAAGATCCCATTGTTGTCGCAGAAGAAGAGGGCGAGTTCGCCGCCGAAGTTGTTGCGCAAATTCAAGATTTGCTGGCAACCCGGATTGTCCCAGCCGTAACGCAATCTGGCGGCGATGTTTCATATCACAGCTTTGAAAACGGTAATCTGTATTTGAAATTGCAGGGTTCGGCATTTGGTATGCTGACCGGAATTACCAATATGCTCAAACATTACGTACCGGAAATTCAAGCTGTTCTGGATCACAGGGAAGCTTTGGACCGTCCCGGTCTAAAATCTATTGATGGGCAGACAATTAGGGAACTACTCCAAAGTCGTATTAATCCTTCCATTGCAGCCCATGGCGGACATATTACGCTTGTGGATGTACTAGACGATAAAGTTTATGTGCGCCTTGAAGGTGGGTGTCAGGGCTGCGGAATGGCAGATGTAACATTGAAGCAAGGGGTCGCTAAAGAAATCATGACACAAGTCCCTCACATTACAGAGGTTTTGGATGTGACGGACCATGCAGGCGGAACTAACCCCTATTATCAACCTGGCTAAACATTTAGTCATGATTTAAGAGAGACGGAAGATTTCTATTTTTCCGTCTCGACCCTTAACGCTGTGCTGCCCCACATTCTCCATCTCAGAAACATCTTCGGCCTCCAACCGCACAGCGTCAGAGACAAGGGCTAAAACGTCATCTTTATATTCTGAGACAAGAGATTTACCCAGTTGCTCAATCCGCTGAGCAACATTGACGGTGTCACCGACGACCGTGTAATTCAGACGGCCAGAAGATCCTATATTTCCAACAACAAGCCGGCCTGTGTGTATACCGATCCGCATTTTAATAGGGGTCTCATTATTCTGTAGACGCAGTTGGTTATCCGTTTCGATGGCTGATTTGATTGCAAATGCCGCTCGGCAGGCGCGGGCAGCGTGATCAACCTGATATTCAGGTGCGCCCCAAAATGCCATTACCGCATCTCCGATAAATTTGTCAACTGTGCCGCCTTCTGCTTCAATACAGGTGGTCAGGAGTTCAAAATGATGGTTGAGCATTTGTGCGACCTGCTCGGATGTCATTTTTTCTGCTTGTGGCGTGAAGCCAACAATGTCGGTAAACATGACAGTTACGCTGCGCGTTTCAGAGTGTGCTTCGCCTGTCTCCATTAATTTTCGGACCAATGATTTTGGGACGTAGTTTTCGAACCAGTTTAAACCGCGAAGCATAGTGTTATACGCCTCACTTGCCTCGTTTAACTCTTTTAAGCGGCTCGGTGGAAGTGCATTGACGCTCCCAAAGTCGAGTTTCGATATCTCTTGAGAAGCTTTAGACAGTGCTTTGATAGGTCGCGCAATTTTTCTGCCGATGATATACGCGATGACGATACTTATGATTAGAATTATCAATCCGGCCAGTCCAGCATAAGCTAATCGAAATAATTGCTTGGCGGCATCTTCATAGGGCAATTGGTAGCCAATAATAAGTGGCTTATCTGTATATCCGACTAAACTTGAATAAATAAACTGATAACGTTTATCCCCAACTTTTGTGAAGTGGCCATCAAAATTCTTACCAGCCTTGATTAGCCGAAAAGGGAGCCTTGGAGCAGACCAAATCGTTGAAAGTACAGGGTCTGATATGTCCGACAATTTTGGGGCAACGCCTTCAAAAGTGAGCTCAGTACTTTGAACCTGAAATCCTTGCTGGCTCAAGATATGATCTTTACCATAGAGGATAAATCGAGCTTCATCTTTGGCAAGTCCGTTCGTTTTTACGATATTACTAACGGTAGAAACGGGGATGGCTACAAGGATGATTCCAATGAATTTACCGTCTCTTATAATGGGTTGCCGGTAACTCATCACTGTTTCCCCGGCATCCGGAGCATAGATCAAAGGTCCCCAGGAGCCGACAGGGTACGTTTTCATACTTTCAACGAGTTCAATGCTAACAAAGTTCCCCGTATGTTGGCCTTCGATAATTTTCTGAGTGGCTCTTTCTGCCATTTTGACAGTCAAATCTGGATATAGAAATCCTAAGCCAACTAAATGCTGTGCGCCTGCGAGACCGGCGATTAAGCCATGCTCCATACTCTCTGGATCGTTTACGTCAATTTTACCTTCATATATCAAATCGGCGATATACCTTGCCCGATGTTCCATAGGATCAAGAACGCTGGTCAAATTATGCTGCACAGACGCCATTTGGGACGTCGCCTTTTCAACAAGCGACTCGCGGGTGTTGGCGAGGCCGGAAAATAGGCTGATACCAAGAACAGCGAGCACGGCTACCGATACAAGCGTTCCGAAACTGACGGCAAGAACGGTGCCAATAGAGACAATTCTGCGCCTTTGTTTCTTGCTTGTCTCTATAGTCTCTCTCCTTTACCCCGTAGATAGAACTACTGTAGGGGATGGGCTCTCATCTGCCAACAGTTGTCGGAGAAAACTGTGCTTTTCATCTTACCAGGCGCTGAAAGACCAGAGAGTTAGACAAGCCGATTTTTTTCAAGTATTGAATGACGTTATGAACACATTGGTAATTTTCGAAATCATCTTGGCTGTAAGTGCCCTGGTTTCACTTGTATTGATCCGTCGGACTTATTTTCCGATGAATTTATTCTGGGCTGTCGGAGTGCTTTCTATTGGTGGAGCAGCAGGACTGGGTGCGTTTGTATATGGTGGATTTACCGATCTCAAACCGTATCATTCTCTGGCATCCGGCTTCGCGGGATCTGTCGGTATAGCAAGTTTTACGGTAGGGGCTGTTGGCGGCATCTTTTCGCGGCAATTTCATAAAGCAGGTTGGTGGATTGTATTGCTGGCCATCGCCACGCTTTCTTCTGTCTTGTTGTTAGATATTTGGCGTTTAACTGAAGAAGTTCGTTACGGTGTGATTGGGTTGCTCGCTCTCTCTGCTATATATCGACTGTTCATTAACGCAGCATCAGGCATATTTTTAGTGCTGGGCGTTGCTATGCTTGTCATTGCTGGCCTGTCGAGTGGCTGGCTTGCAACGCAGTTCGGTGTTGAACAGCTTAATATTTATCACGCCCTGTTAGCAGTCTCCATGTTGAGTTTTGGCATATTTGCTTCTAAGGAATAAAGTTGCGAGCAATACTCCTTGCAATAACGGGCAGTACGCCCTAATAAATTAACAAAAATTCCATAATAATAATTTAAGTAATTTGTGCTGGACTGTTGAGTAGTGGTTCGTGGCTATAATTTATATTATTAAGAGCATTAGAAATGACTGAAACAACTTCGGATTCCGCAAATAATAAAGAACTCTTTGCTGTATTTGGTGGCAAAGTATTGGATACACGTGGGCGTAATTTTGCGGATCCCACAAAAATAGACATGCGTGGATTCTTTGACAGCCATGACGCTGCAATTGGTGCATGGCGTGCTGCAAGTCAAATGAATGTTGATGATGCCTTTACCAAGTATGTGATTGTACGTCTCTGGTAGGCAACATCGATTGCCGCAAGGCGAAAATATCAGAAAAGTGGGTTTGCACTGTCTTTGTCGTCAGGTAAGGTAGCGAAAAACCCGTTAACAGGTAGGTTCAAATTGCGCAATTTTTCTCATCCCGGCCGCTCCGTTTCTTATGGAATGAACGGTGCCGTTGCTACTTCCAGTGTGCATGCTTCTCAAGTAGCTCTTACAATTCTTAAAAGTGGCGGTACCGCCATGGATGCAGCCATAGCTGCATGCGCGGTACAATGTGTTGTGGATCCCATGCAAACAGGCATTGGTGGAGATTGTTTTGCCCTGATTTCACCGAACGGCTCGAGCCAGATCGAAGGCTTGAACGGTTCAGGGAAAGCCCCCGCTGCTTTGACCGCTGATCGACTGTTGAACAACGATATTTCTGAAATCTCTTTGATCAGTCCACATTCAGTGACAATTCCAGGCGCCATTGACGCGTGGGCCACTTTGCATGAAAAATACGGATCTATGGATTTTGCTGAAATCCTTGCCCCAGCCATTGATTGTGCGGAAAACGGTTTTGTTGTCACGCAGCGGACATCGGTGGATTGGAAAGCGGCTGAAGAGAAACTAAGAGGAAATGCAGCTGCAACAAATTTATTCTTGAAGGGCGGCCAGTCTCCAAAAGCGGGTACTGTTTGGCGCTTACCAAAACTTGCTGAAACGTTGAAAGTTATTGCACGAAAAGGTCGAGCTGCGTTCTATGAAGGCGAACTCGCGGAAAAAATGGTTGCGACCCTTAACGAGGCGGGTGCATATCACTCAACTGAAGATTTTGGAAATACTGCAGCAGATTATGTAGACCTGATTTCGACAAATTACCAAGACTATGATGTACACCAAATCCCACCAAGTGGTCAGGGTATTACAGCGCTGCTTATGCTGAATATTTTAAAAGGCTACGATGTCGCGGATCTTGATCCTGTCGGAACCCAGAGATTACATCTTCAGGCTGAAGCCGCCCGCTTGGCGTATCTGGCGCGAGATCTGTATGTTGCTGATCCAGAGAAGGCAGAAGTACCTGTTGAAATGCTTTTATCTGACGAGTTTGCCGCGCACCTTCGTAGCCAAATCAGTGTTGGGAAAGCAGGCGATCCAACCGGCGCAAACGCCTTTGATAAACACAAAGACACTGTGTATCTGTCTGTTGTTGATAAAAATGGCACCGCAGTATCCTTCATTAACTCTGTTTTCCATCCGTTTGGATCAGGGATCGCTTGTGCGGATACAGGCGTAATATTTCAAAACCGCGGGGCAGGGTTTGTGGTTGATAAAGATCATCCTAACTGTGTCGCGCCAAACAAGCGCCCTATGCATACGATCATTCCGGGCATGGTGACGAAAGACGGCAAAGCGACCCATTGCTATGGTGTCATGGGCGGCGGTTATCAGCCTGTTGGTCACGCTCATGTTTTGTCTAACATGATGGACTACGGCATGGATGCACAAGAAGCCGTCGATTGTCCGAGGGCTTTCTACAATGCTGGTGTTCTCGAGCTTGAAGAGGGGATCGATCCAAAAGTTCAGAGCGAACTTGCCGAAATGGGCTATGAGATCAAAACTCCTGATATGCCACTTGGCGGCGGTCAGATGATTATGATCGATCATGAAAATGGCGTGCTTGCCGCAGGCTCGGAACCGCGTAAAGATGGCGTGGCGTTAACGTACTAAGTTTTCGAATTTCAGTTACAAAGTAAAAAAGGGCCGTCATTGTGAGCGGCCCTTTTTTCTATTCTAATGCTTATTGTGCGGATTACATTCTTTCTGGTACGTCAATTCCCAAAATCTGCAATACAGTTTCGATTTGGCGCAACGTAATGGCACAGAGTGTCAGGCGAGAGCTGCGAACAGCTTCGTCTTTTTCGCCCAGCACATGGCAGTCGTGATAGAAGCTGTTAAATTCCTGCGTTAGTGCATAAACATGGTCGCAAAGGATATTGGGGGCGTTCTTATCTGCAGCTGCCAAAGCTGCCTCTGGTAGGAGGGAAAGCGCCAAAATCAAATTACGTTCAGCATCTGCGGTCATCACAAGTGGGCCTTGCTTTAGGCCTTGCTCAGCAGCTTTACGCAGCATGGATTTAATGCGCACAGCGGCATACATTTGGTAGGGCCCCGTGCGTCCTTCAAATTTTGTGAACCGCTCAATGTCGAATACATAGTTAGACATGCGCGGGTTCGATAGATCTGCATATTTAATCGCGGCAACCCCAACCTTTTTCGCGATGTTATCGAGCTCTTCCGCATCAAAGCGGTCATCCAGCCCTGCTTCGAGTACGACTTTTCGGGCCTCTGCGATAGCGTCTTCAATCAAGCTGCGCAAGCGAACTACGCCGCCATCTCTTGTCTTCAGGGGCTTGCCGTCTTTGCCGTTTACCGTCCCAAATCCAACATGTTCCAGTTTGGTGTGCTCAGTGATACTCTTGCCTTTGCGGGCTGCGCGGAACACTTGCTCAAAATGCAGACTTTGGCGGGCATCCACCACATATAAAATGCTGTCAGGTTTATGATCCTGTTGACGAATTTCGATGGTTGCAAGATCTGTCGTGCCATACATTACGGCGCCGTCTGATTTTTGCAGGATTAACGGCGGCATTTCTTTCTTGTCGTCTTCTTCGGCAACGTGGACAACAACTGCGCCATCAGATATTTCAGAAAGACCTTCTTTCTTGAAACGATCGAGCATACCCGGCATATGATCGTTTGTATCAGCCTCGCCCTTCCATTCGGTGAAGTGAGCGCCGAGGAGATCAAAATCGATTTTGGTCTCGTTCACGGATACGTCGAGCATATGCTGCCATAACGCCCGGTAACCAGCGTGACCTTGTTGTAGTTTGAATGTCGCTTGGCGGGCGGCTTCAAGAAATTCAGGGTCCTCTTTGCTTCGGCCAGAAGCCGCAGGATAAAGAAGTTGCAATTCATCAACCGTCACTGGGGAGACTTCAGAGAAGGGACCTGAGTTGCCTTCCTCAAAATAGGGTAGATCCGGTTTGGCCAGTTCGATTTCCTTGATCAACATGCCCATTGGAAGGCCCCAATCGCCAAAGTGCACATCACTTACAACAGAATCGCCAAGGAATGTGCGTAGGCGGCGAAGGCTTTCACCGATGATTGTTGCGCGCAAGTGGCCGACATGCATTGCCTTGGCAACATTTGGGCCTCCAAAATCAAGAATAACAGTCTCAGGCGTGTGTCCGTCGCGTGCGCCAAATGAAGCGTCGCCAGATATCTGATCAATGTGTTTGATGAGAAACTCATCGTTCAGCCGCATATTGATAAAGCCCGGGCCTGCAAGCGACAATTCATTGAATAGCCCCGTTTTTTCAAGCTCGGCGACAATTTTTTCCGCTATTTCTCGTGGATTTTTCTTGGCTTTCTTGGCGGCCCCTAAAGCGCCGTTGCATTGAAATTGCCCGAGTTCTCTGCGCTGGGAGACAACCACTTTGCCAAAGGAAGGGTCCAAATCGCATTTTTCGAATGCTTGACCTACAAGGTCGCTCAATTGGTTCAGGAGTGAAGTTGTCACGCGTATCATCTTTCGATTACAGGAGTAGGAGCGGCGATCATTTCAAAAAGAGTAGGGTGATGCCGTCTGTTCTGGCGACTTATCTAATAGAAAAATGCGCAAACGCCAAGGGTTTACAGTGTTTTGACGAAATAAATTCGAAAGCGTAAAACTTTTTTTAAAGCGCAAACCTTGACTCTCAAGGCTGCAACCCCTACATCGGATGGGACTTTGTTAGCACTCTCCACGAGTGAGTGCTAACGGCAATTTTTTAAATTTATGAGAACTCATATTTGGGAGAGTTTTATGTCATTTCGTCCATTGCACGACCGCGTGCTTATCAAGCGCGTTGAAAGCGAAGAAAAATCAGCCGGTGGTATCATTCTTGTAGATAGTGCGCAAGAAAAGCCATCAGAAGGTGAAGTCATCGCAATTGGTGGTGGTGCTATTAAAGAAGACGGTTCTGTCCGCACACTTGACGTTGCAGTTGGAGATAAAGTTTTGTTCGGCAAATGGTCCGGTACAGAAATCAAACTCAACGATGAAGATCTGTTGATCATGAAAGAGTCCGACATCTTGGGCATCTTGGCCTAATCGACGAACTACGAATTTAAGGAACCATAAAAATGGCTAAAACAGTAACATTTGGCGCAGAAGCTCGCGCACAAATCCTCGAAGGCGTGAACATTCTCGCTAACGCAGTTAAAGTAACACTTGGTCCAAAAGGCCGTAACGTTGTTCTGGACAAATCTTTTGGCGCCCCACGCGTAACAAAAGACGGCGTTACAGTTGCAAAAGAAATCGAACTTGAAAATAAGTTGCAAAACATGGGCGCACAGATGGTCCGTGAAGTTGCTTCCAAAACCAACGATGTAGCTGGTGACGGAACAACAACTGCGACTGTTCTTGCTCAATCCATCGTTCAGGAAGGCCTGAAAGCGGTTGCTGCTGGCATGAACCCAATGGACCTGAAACGCGGTATTGATCTTGCTGTAGTTAAAGCAGTTGCAAGCATTAAAGATGGCTCTAAGCCAGTTGCCGGTGTTGATGAAATCGCGCAGGTCGGTACGATCTCAGCAAACGGTGAATCTGAAATCGGTTCTATCATCGCAGAAGCAATGCAAAAAGTTGGTAACGAAGGCGTTATCACAGTTGAAGAAGCTAAAGGCCTCGAAACTGAACTTGACGTTGTCGAAGGTATGCAGTTTGACCGCGGTTACTTGTCACCATACTTCGTGACAAACGCAGAAAAAATGCTGGCTGAAATGGAAAACCCATACATTCTGCTTCACGAAAAGAAATTGACTAACCTGCAACCAATGCTTCCAATTCTTGAAGCTGTTGTCCAAGCTGGTCGTCCACTGCTTATCATTGCAGAAGACATCGAAGGCGAAGCGCTTGCAACTTTGGTTGTCAATAAATTGCGCGGCGGCCTCAAAATTGCTGCTGTTAAAGCTCCAGGCTTCGGCGATCGCCGTAAAGCAATGCTTGAAGATATCGCAATTCTGACAGGTGGCCAGCTCATCTCTGAAGAACTTGGCGTTAAGCTTGAAAGTGTTTCCTTGGAAATGCTCGGTACTGCGAAAACAGTAACGATCACAAAAGAAGAAACAACAATTGTTGATGGCGCTGGTACAAAAGACGAAATCGCAGCACGTTGCGCTCAAATTCGCGCTCAGACAGAAGAAACTACTTCTGACTATGACCGTGAAAAACTTCAAGAGCGTCTTGCGAAACTTGCAGGTGGTGTTGCCTTGATTAAAGTTGGCGGTGCAACTGAAATTGAAGTGAAAGAACGTAAAGACCGCGTTGATGATGCATTGCATGCAACACGTGCTGCTGTTGAAGAAGGCGTTGTGCCTGGTGGCGGAACTGCACTTCTTTATGCAGCTCGTGCTCTTGAGGGTCTTGAAGGCGCTAACAGCGATCAAACAGTTGGTGTTCAAATCATTGCACGCGCACTGCAAGCTCCTGTTCGTCAGATCGCTGAAAATGCGGGTACAGACGGTGCGGTTGTTGCTGGTAAATTGCTTGAGCAAGACGACGCAACCTTTGGCTTTAACGCTCAAACAGGCGTTTACGGCAACCTTCTTGAAGATGGTGTTATTGATCCAGCTAAAGTGGTTCGCACAGCACTTGAAGATGCGTCTTCAATCGCAGGTCTGCTTATTACAACTGAAGCAACTGTGAACGAAGCTCCATCTAAAGATAGCGGCGGTGCTGGTATGCCTGACATGGGCGGTATGGGCGGTATGGGCGGTGGCATGGGCTTCTAAGCCACACCAACCAATACAAAAAGGAAAGGGCTGCGAAGAAATTCGCAGCCCTTTTTTTGTTTGTCCCGATGATGTTTGGGAACTACTTCTTTACAAAAACCTGTATGAAGTTGTTGGCAGGCATGCCGCAGCTTTCTTCATGAGATAAATTATTGGCTGATGCAACTTTGATAACATCAGCTAAATCTCTAACGCCAAAGGAAGGGTCTTTGTCTTTAAGCCACTGTTCGAATTTTACATTGCTTTCTGAAGTATGTTCTCCGTTTAGTTTGAAGGGGCCGTATAAAAAAAGTTTGCCACCGGTTTTCAAGACACGATTAGCGCCTGCAAATAACCCTTCGCAGACAGCCCACGGTGAGATGTGGATCATGTTGGCATTAAATAGGGCGTCGAAGGGCGCGTGTGCATAGTTGTTTTTCTCAACGGGCCAGAGATTTGAACAGGCATCTAATGAAAGAACCGGCAAAAAATTTTCCAGCTGGCAATGTTCTTGCCAGGAAATAGCACTCGTCAGATGTTCCTCGTCAAAATTAGTTGCTTGCCAGTCTATGTTTGGGAATAGAGGGCATAAGTGCGCGGCATGTTCCCCCGTTCCAGACGCAATCTCGAGTATGGAGCCTGAATTAGGCAGGCGCTCTTTCAGGCATGCATAAATGGCGTCTTTGTTGCGTTCTGCGGCCGGCGCATACATTCGCTTATCATGTGTCATTCTTTGGCTGCGCTTCCAGTTTTAGATTTGAAATGGTTGTTCATATGATGCCGATTTTTCCATCTTTTGAAACCTCGCCAGAAAAATTTCTTTCTTTTCTCTGGTGGCAGGGCTTGAGCTGTTTCGAGTAAAGCAGAGTACAAAGTACCCTCCACCTTGTTCCGGTGTTCAGCCATTTCTGCAAAGGCAGCATTAATCGTAGCTTCATCCACATGGTTTGCAGAAAGGAGTTTGGAAAGAGTGCGTTTCGAGTGCCGAAAGTTCCGAAGTTTTTCTTTGAGTTCTGGTCGGTGCGCCTTCCAGATCTGATTAATATTCTTCTTTTCGGTATCTTCCAGTGTTGAAAGCGCAGCCCGTCGATCAAACATCAAGCTAGTTTGCGATGCACGCATGCCTGAATGGCGAAACCATTGGGCACCAACAAACCCAGCGATGGATAAGTTAATGGCAACTGATACTAGGAGTGCAATCAGCATCCATTTGGATTTAACTGTTTTCATTGTCGACCTCCCATTCAAGGACTGAATCTGAAAGGGAAATTTCATCCAGTTCAAAGGTTTGTTCAGATATCAATAAATTGGGGCTATACCAGCCAAGCCCGATCCCAACGATAATCGCGGCGAAAAATCCGCCTGCAGGTCTTAGAGAAGGATTCTGCCACATGCGGTGATACCATTTTCGCGAACGGTATAGGTTTTCGGCATCCTGCAACACAGCGCCATATAAATGTGAGGGCGCGATTACAGATTTGAATTCCTTGTCTAACAATTTGTCAAACTCACTTGCAGCCTTTAAATGTTTGCGCGCACTCTCGGATTGCTTCAGCCAGTCTGCCATAGAAGCACGCGCTTCTTCTGGCCATCGATTTTCATCTGCGCCATAGATTTCAAGAATTTCCTGCATACGTGTTTCATCTAGAGGAGTTTTGTTCATTTTATGCCTCCATCGATTTCGGCTTTAAAAGGTGCCAGAAGATCTCTCAGTTTTCTGCGCCCGCGCGACAGAAGTGATTCCAAGGCATCCACAGAGATACTCATTTGCGCCGCCGCGACCTTGTTCGTGCAGTCATCGAAATGCACCAAAGTTATAGCTATACGCTGACGAGGAGGTAATTTCTGCAAGTTTTCTGAAATCATATCGTGCACCTGTTTTTGTTCGCGCAACTGAGTGGGATCAAGAGATGGATCTGCAATATCTGGCGCTTCACTACTTGAAAACCGTTTTTCTTTTCGCAATCGGTCAATACAGAGATTGTGTATGACACGATGCAACCATGTCCCAATTTGTGCTTTTGCCTGCCATTTGGGCGCGATCTTCCATAAACGCAAGAAAGCTTCCTGCACGATATCATCTGCGTAAGCGTTATTCCCTAGCAAATAACAGGCGAGGCCATAGGACCTGTCCATATGGCGTCTACTTAAATAACGGCACGCAGACAAATCTCCTTTGGCAACTTGCGCCATCAGGGCGGCATCGCTTTTAATTGGATTATCTTGTTCCATTATATCCAATCATTAACGCAAGCCGTGTCCAATTCAACTGATGAATTTGTATTCCCATATGATTTAAACGGCGATGAACTATAAATCCGTCGGTTTTTTTTGTGAAATTGTCAAAAAAAAGCACTCGGAATGAAACTAGGTTTCTCGAGTGCCTGGAAGAAAGTGTGGGATTGGTTTTTATGGGCTCCTACTTGAGGTATGTAGGTCCTCCTGCTAACGTATCTGCTGGAATTTCAAATTCACTGTCAGCGATGGATTTTTTCCCAGATCTTTTTTGGGTGTTTTTGTTAAAATTCCCGGAAATCTCCCCCCCGGGTTCAATTTCGATTTCATCATATTGAATGTCACCAGTAACACGGCCGGTTTTTCGAATGATCAGATGAGTTCTTGCTGTGAGTTTTCCATCGAACACACCAGAAATATCCGCGCGATCTATATTAACCTCACCAATGAAAATACCACTTTCAGTGATTTCAATTTCGTTTGAATTCATAGATGCTTCGACCTTTCCTTCAACAATCAATCGATCGCAGGCAGTGATTTCCCCTTTTAAGTGGATGTCTTTACCAACATGCAAACGGCTCCCAGATGCAATTATCGGCGTTGTGGAAACAATGTCGGTCCCCTTTAATGGAAAGGGTGAGCTTGTGGCATTAGCTGAAACGTTTGATGCCGCCGCGCTGATAGCCGCTTTCGCTGCGGGTGTTGGGTACTCTGTAACTGTGTTGTCTATATCATCTTGATTTCTCTTCTTTGTGAACATGGATTGCCCCCGATGTGTGTGTTTATAAGGAGTGCAGAGAAACATTCAAACATGGCAGGTGCAGGGTGTAATTTTGTTTAAAACAGGTTTTTTTTGAGGCACGCTTCACCCAATGTCTTTTCAAATTGTGGTTTGCAGCGTACAAGCGCATCAAGTGGAGTGTTTGGAATGAAAAATCGAAAAGTTATAGGCCTGTTTCTGTTTTTGGCCTTTGTGGTGATTTACAGTTTTGCCGCAATGTTACTGGCAGTTCATGTATTGCCCGATAATAAATGGGCAGAGCTAGCCTTTTATCCAATAGTCGGTGTGGTTTGGATTTTTCCAGCTATGAAAATCGTTCGCCTGATGTTGCCGGGTGATGAGACAGAATAGCAGGCCTCAAAATTGAACAAAAAAAGCCGGATCGAGAGGGGGGAAGTCGACCCGGCTGTCGCTTTTCAGTGGGAGAGGGGAGTTTCTCACTGATAAGCAAAATTTATTTAAAGTTACTTACTCAATAACTGAATATAGTGTTGTTACGTTTGATTTCCATATGTGGGGTTCAAAATACCGCGATAAATCGTTGATTTTTAGGTAGAATTCTAAGGTAGGTAGCTCTGGGATTTTTCAATAATCTCTATGGTTTTATCCATAAGGTCATACGACGGTAGTTCCGCCGGATTAATCCAGAGAACAGCATCCACATCACTGTCGGCAATAGCTGTTCCGGATGCGTAACGAGCCGCAAAATCGATGAGGGTATAGTGATAGAGAATTTCGCCATCATCAGATTTTATAATGGCGTCCACGACGTCAATAACGCCTCCTAACTCAACGGTTAAGCTCGTCTCTTCCTGTATTTCCCGAATAATGGCTTGCGTAGCAGTTTCGCCAAGTTCCTGTCCGCCGCCGGGCAAGCTCCATTTACCTTTCCCGGGATCTTTTCCGCGTTTGATCAACAAAACTTCGTCGCCTCGCCAAATGACAGCGCCAACGCCGATATGAGGGCGGTTTGGTTTATACCTGTCTAAACTCATCGGCCAGCAACTTGGGAGCATATTGTTTCAACTGCGAGGACCAGTCTGTTAATGTCTTCGGGTTCAGATAGACGGTGGTCACCCTCTTTAACGAGGGAGACTATGACATTGTCGCTTACAAGGTTTTCCTGAATGGCAAGGGCTGTCTTCCAAGGGACACTGTCGTCTTTCATGCCTTGTAAAAGATGCACAGGGCCTTCAAAAGGAATAGGGTATTCCATGACAAAGTTTCGGCTGCCGTCCTCCAGAAGGTTTTTTGTTATGGTATAGGGCTCGTCCGAATATTCAGATGGCTCTTCCCAGTATCCCTTTGTCTCGAGATCATTTAAGGCTTCTGGACTCATATCTGCTTTCATCCTGGTCGTGAAATCAGGAGCAGCAGCAATACCAACAAACCCTGCAACCTTTTCAGGACGTAATATTGCCATTCGTAGGCCGATCCAGCCGCCCATGGATGATCCAACAACAACTTGCGGTCCTGCTGTGCATTCATCAAGGATGGCCAGAGCGTCATCCGTCCAGCGGCTAATTGTGCCGTCTGTAAATAAACCTGTAGATTGTCCGTGCCCCCGATAGTCAAAGCGTGTATAGCTTCGACCGAGATCTTTCATCGCCTGTTCAAGGGCTACTGCTTTCGTGCCTTCCATGTCAGACATAAAGCCCGAACAGAAGATAACACCGGGTGCATCACCTGCCGTGTGATGGTAGGCTAAGGAATGTCCGTCAGGACGATGAAGTAGATCAAGTTGGGTCATGGATCAGAACTTATGCAGTTAGAAAAAACAATCGTGTCACAGCATAGCACTCCTTCAACGCAGAGTGAAAGCCGTGTCGGAACCGTTTTACAGGTTTTACCAAATCTGAATGGTGGCGGCGTGGAGCGAGGCACAATTGAAATGGCTGCAGCACTTCAGGCTGAAGGCTGGACACCAATTGTTGTGTCAGCAGGCGGGAAAATGGTCTACGAGCTAGATCGGATTGGCGCCAAGCACATTACATTACCAGTGCATTCAAAAAATCCGCTGATTATGCGGAAAAATGTGAAGCGGCTGCAGCGGATTATCAAAGAATATAATGTGGATATTGTTCACGCGCGTAGCCGGGCACCAGCGTGGAGCGCCATGGCGGCAGCGCGTAAAAGCAGTTGCCATTATATAACAACTTTTCACGCGGCCTATACGCGCGGTGGGTTTTTGAAAAACTGGTATAATTCGGTAATGGCACGCGGCGAGAAAGTTATCGCGATATCTGATTTTATTGCGAAGCACGTGGGCGATAATTATGAGATTCCGAAAGATAGAATTGTGACTATCCCACGGGGAGTTGACTGTCATAAATTTAATCCGGGCGCTGTCAGTGCGGAACGTATTATCAAAATGGCAACAGATTGGGCGCTTCCCGATGGTGTTCCTGTTGTGATGTTACCGGGACGTCTAACCCGATTGAAAGGGCATGTGACCTTAATCGAGGCTTTAGCGAAGATAGAAGGCGGTAATTTTTTGGCTTTGTTTGTTGGTGCCGGTGCAGGACGTGAAGCTTACCGGAATGAACTGAACGATTTGGTTGTCAGTAAAAATTTGCAAGGCAAGGTGCAGATTAAGGATTACTGCAATGATATGCCAGCAGCCCTTATGCTTGCGGACGTAGTGGTTTCGGCAACGACTGTTCCGGAAGGTTTTGGGCGTGTTTCTGTCGAAGCGCAGGCAATGGGCCGCCCCGTGGTTGCAACAGCTCATGGGGGGTCACTTGAAACGGTTTTGGACGGAAATACTGGATGGTTGGTTCCCGTCGAAGATGCCGACGCGATGGCGGCTGCCATTAAAGTTGCGCTTGGTATGACCGGAGATGCCCGCGAGAAAATTGCCGCGCGTACGCGCCAGCATATTATGGACAATTTCACAGTTCAGAGCATGACTGGCGGTACGATCGATGTTTACCGATCGGTTCTTTCGGAGGATGTAAAGCGGGCGGGCCACGTGTGAGCGAGGTTAAGGCCCAACAAAGAATATTGGTGATCAAGCATGGTGCCCTTGGAGATGTCGTGCTTGCACAATCTCCTTTTCAAGCAGTTCGCGCTCATCATCCTGATGCACATATAACATTGCTAACGACTTCTTTGTTTAAGCCATTTTTAGAAAAATCGGACTTATTCGATGCTATCTGGGTGGATGAAAAACCTAAGATCTGGCAGATAATCAAAATTTCAGCCTTAAAGAAAAAGCTGCAACAAGGCCGCTTTGACCGAGTTTACGACTTACAAACATCCTCCAGAACCGGCTCATATCTAAAACTCTTCAAATTATCGGAAACTCCTGAATGGTCTGGCGTTGCAAAGGGCTGTAGTCATCCGCATAAAAACACTGAACGCGGAAAACTACACACCTTAGAGAGGCAAGCCGAGCAGTTGCAGGATGCCGGAATTGATAATATTCCTGCGGCGGATTTTGGATGGGCTGTTGGTGAAATCGAAAAATTCTCGCTGCCGTCAAAATTTGCTTTGCTGGTGCCGGGTGGCGCTGCTCATAGACCAGAGAAACGGTGGCCTGCTGAAAAGTATGCCGATTTGGCGATGCATCTTGCCGTGAATAATATAACCCCTGTTTTGCTCGGGGGAGCAGCGGAAGCAGATGTATTGTCGGATATCCTGACAAAATGCCCTGAAGCCATAGATCTTTCAGGAAAGACAAGTCTTACCGATTTGGCCAGCCTTGGTGCTAGTGCAGTCTTGGCGATAGGAAATGACACAGGCCCTTTGCATATGATTGCAGCTGTGGACTGTCCGGTCACGGTTTTGTTTTCGGCAGCATCCGATCCGGCAAGAGCCCGCCCCCGAGGGGCAGATGTGACAGTTCTTCGTGAAGATAATTTAGCCAATTTGGCATTCCTTAAGGTTTTGGAAACCTTGAAAATGCCAAAAAGCGACGATTAAGCTACAAAAACGCGATTTTATTAGAAAAACAGGCACCTTACGCTGTCTACGGCTTGACATCATGGCCTATATTTTTACAGTCGCAACTCTTCTAACTCGGTTCAGGTCAGGGTGTTGATCGGAACTCAACTTTATGGCGGTAAATTGTGCAAAGCGAAAAAGTAAACATCACTCTTCCAGATGGAAGTGTTCGCGTCTTTGAAGGTCCTGTTACTGGACTAGAATTGGCAACTGATATTGGACCTGGTTTGGCCAAGGCTGCGTTAGCCCTTCGTATTGACGGAGAGATGGTTGATCTTAAAACGACGCTTGATACCGATGTTGCTGTTGAAATCGTAACAGTGAAAGAAGAAGGCAACGATGTTCTTGAATTGATCCGTCATGATGCTGCGCATGTGATGGCTGAAGCTGTTAAAGAACTCTACCCTGAAACTCAGGTTACTATTGGCCCGTCTATTGAAGATGGCTTTTATTACGACTTTGCCCGCGATAAGGCTTTTACGCCTGAAGATCTGGAGAAAATCGAAAAACGAATGCACGACATTGTAGATCGTGACGAATCCATTGATCGCGAAGAATGGGACCGGGACGAAGCGGTAAAATTCTTTGAAGATAAAGGCGAGAAATATAAAGCTGAAATTATTGCGTCAATTCCGGCTGATCAGCCAATTGGGATTTATAAGCAAGGTGATTTTCAGGATCTGTGCCGTGGCCCGCATTTGCCATCGACCAAAAAACTTGGTCATGCGTTCAAATTGATGAAACTGGCCGGTGCCTATTGGCGCGGCGATTCCAAAAACGAAATGTTGCAGCGTGTGTATGGAACTGCATGGCGCAATGAGAAAGAGCTAAAAGCCTATCTCCATCGCTTGGAAGAAGCGGAACGCCGGGATCATCGCAAGCTTGGTAAGGAAATGGATCTCTTCCATATGCAGGAAGAGGCTGTTGGCATGGTGTTCTGGCACGCAAAGGGCTGGACCATTTATCGCACGCTGGAAAATTACATCCGAAATAAGCTGGAAAAAGCAGATTACCAGGAAGTGAAAACACCACAGCTGGTGGATCGTAAGCTTTGGGAAGATTCAGGACATTGGGATAAGTTCCGTGAAAACATGTACACCACAGAAGCTGATGATCGTACATTCGCTCTGAAACCCATGAACTGCCCGTGTCACGTTCAGATTTTTAATCAGGGCATTACGAGCTATCGGGACTTACCGTTGCGTATGGCTGAATTTGGATCATGTCACCGCTACGAGCCGTCTGGCGCGTTACACGGTATTATGCGAGTCCGTGGTTTCACCCAAGATGATGCACATATTTTCTGTACCGAAGATCAGATTACGTCCGAGACTGAAATATTCTGTGAATTGCTGCTTGATATCTATAAAGATTTTGGCTTTACCGACGTACGAGTGAAGTTCTCTGATCGCCCTGAAACACGTGCTGGTGATGATGCGATTTGGGATAAAGCCGAAGGGTCACTTAAAGACGCGATCGAGGCAACAAATCTTAGCTACAGCATGAACCCGGGGGAAGGGGCTTTCTACGGCCCTAAGCTCGAGTTTGTTTTGACTGACGCGATTGGTCGTGAATGGCAATGTGGTACATTGCAGGTCGATTTTGTGCTCCCAGAGCGTTTGAATGCAAATTACATCGGTGAAGATGGCGCGAAGCACCGCCCTGTTATGTTGCATCGTGCGATCTTTGGATCTATGGAGCGCTTTATCGGCATCTTGATTGAAGAATATGCGGGACGTTTTCCATTATGGCTCGCGCCGCAGCAAGTTGTTATTGCGACAATTACTGATGAAGCCGACGGATACGCACAGAAGGTGTTGGAAGAAGCTGAAAAACGCGGTCTTCGAGCCAGCCTTGACCTTCGGAACGAGAAGATTAATTACAAAGTGCGTGAGCACAGTCTTGCCAAGGTTCCTGCACTGCTAGTTGCTGGAAGCCGCGAGGCAGAAGAGAATACAATATCTGTTCGCCGACTGGGTGAAAAACACCAGAAGGTAATGAGTTTAGACGAGGCGCTGGACGCACTTGTTGCGGAAGCAATGGTTCCCGGAACATAATTCCAGTTGACTGTTTAAATTATTGGAACGATTTGGATAAAGATGTAATATAGGCAAAAGATCAGATTCTATAGGTCTGTGATCTGTTGCAACTGCTAAGGAGAAGGTAAATAGCTCGTCCACAAAGAAATACGCTCCCGACTAAAGACGGCCCGCGTATGAATGAAGACATCGATAACGTCGATATTCGCCTGATTAATGATGAGGGTGTTAATATTGGTGTTGTTTCATTGGAAGCTGCAGCAGGTTTGGCTGATGAAGTCGCGCTTGATCTGGTGGAAGTCTCGCCAGGTCAGGTTCCTGTTTGTAAAATTATGGATCATGGTCGTGCCAAATTTGAGGCGCAGAAGAAAGCTTCCAAGGCCCGTAAAAAACAGAAAACTGTCGAGATCAAAGAAATCAAGCTGCGTCCAGGTATTGACCAGCATGATTACGAAGTGAAAATGCGCGCAGTTGTCAAATTCTTGGGTGAAGGAAACAAGGTTAAATTGACCATTCGTTTCCGTGGCCGTGAAATGGCCCATCAGGAACTTGGCATGAAACTCCTGAATCGGGTTCGTGACGAGAATGTGGAAATCTGTAAAGTCGAGCTTAATCCTAAGATGGAAGGCCGCCAAATGACTATGGTCGTTGCGCCTACCCAAGCTAAGTAAGCTGAAAATTTCAGAGGGAAGTCTCTGAAATAAAAAAGACACTTCGCGAAAGCGGCGTGTCTTTTTTTCTAATGGTTTGAAATATATGATTTTTTTGTTTAGCCGTCCCGTTAAGTGAAGGTATTGATTTTCAGGATTTGTTGGGAGTGTATGCGCACATCGACAAGTCTTAGAAATCCTTAAAACAAAGGCTTGATATCTTTTAAAGCCGCGGGTATAAACCTCGCTTCGTCGAACATTCCGGCTAATTAGGGCTGCCGAGTTTGTTCAACTGCTTCAACTCTTTGTAAAAGGGAAGCCAAAATGCCCAAAATGAAGACCAAGAGTGGCGTCAAAAAACGTTTCTCTCTGACCGCCTCAGGTAAGGTTCGTGGTACTCAAGCTGGTAAACAGCATGGTATGATTAAACGGACCAACAAACAGCTACGGAATCAACGGGGTACAACTATCCTGTCTGAACCAGATGCGAAGATTATCAAAAAGTTTTTACCTTACGGCTAAGGAGTGTAGACCATGGCACGTGTTAAACGCGGTGTGACTACTCACGCCCGCCACAGAAAAGTTATTAAAGCAGCGAAAGGGTTTCACGGTCGTCGTAAAAACACCTTCCGCGCTGCAATTCAGGCCGTTGAAAAAGCTGGCCAATATGCATATCGCGACCGTCGCGTTAGAAAACGGAATTTCCGGGCTCTTTGGATTCAGCGTATTAACGCCGCTTCCCGTGAACTTGGCATGACATACGGCAACTTTATGCATGGCCTCAAGCTGGCTGGCATTGAGCTAGATCGTAAGGTTCTTGCTGATATCGCCGTGCGCGAGCCTGACGCCTTTAAGGCATTGGTTGAAGCTGCTGAGAAAGCATCTGCCAAAGCCTGATTTTATCGGGCCCTCGAAAACTTCATGTAAGTGCACTAGACTTTTTCGAACACCACTTTATTAAAAAGGGGGCCCTACGCTACGGGTCCCCTTTTTTTATTGGAAGAGACGATGCAGGATATAGAAACGCTTGAAAGCGAGTTGTTGAGTGAAATCAACAACGCAAATGATCTGGATACGCTGGAAGCCGTCCGAATCTCCGCCCTGGGTAAAAAAGGCCGGGTTAGTCTGATGATGCGTGGTTTAGGGAAAATGTCCCCGGACGAACGCCAAGTCGTGGCGCCAAAGCTGAACAACCTGAAACAATCCATCACCGTTGCCATCGATAATGCGAAGGCCGCCCTTAATTTGGCTGCGATGCAAGCGCGTCTGTCATCTGAACGGGTAGATGTGACCTTGCCGGTCCGCCCCGAAATGCAGGGACGCATTCATCCCATCAGTCAGGTAATGGACGAAATTACCGAGATCTTTGCAGATATGGGTTTCACCATTGCAGAAGGTCCGGATGTGGAAGATGATTTCCATAACTTTACGGCGTTGAATATCCCGCCAGAGCACCCTGCACGTCAAATGCATGACACTTTCTATTTTCCTGAGAAGGAAGATGGCAGCCGTCAATTGCTTCGTACTCATACATCTTCAGTGCAAGTGCGTACGATGCAATCTGTTAAGCCGCCTCATCGAATTGTTGTTCCGGGCCGCACTTATCGAAGCGATTCTGATCAAACTCATACGCCGATGTTTAACCAGATTGAAGGCTTGGTTATCGATAAAACCAGCCATATGGGACATCTAAAAGGTGTCTTGAAAGAATTCTGCCGTGCTTTCTTTGAAGTTGATGATGTGGAAATGCGTTTCCGCCCATCATACTTCCCGTTCACAGAACCTTCTGCCGAAATGGATATCCGCTGCACATTTGCCGGTGACCACATCAAAATCGGTGAAGGCGATGACTGGATGGAAATTTTGGGTTGCGGCATGGTCAATCCAAAGGTTCTTGCCCATTGCGGTATTGATCCAAATGAATATCAAGGTTTTGCATGGGGTATGGGGATCGACCGGATTGCGATGTTGAAATACGGTATTCCTGATCTGCGTGCTTTCTTTGATTCTGATTTGCGTTGGTTGAAACATTACGGTTTTGTTCCAATGGATGTTCCAACTATCGGCGGAGGATTGTCGCGATGAAATTTTCTGTCTCATGGCTCCGTGATCATCTGGAATTTGATGCCCCTCTAGAAGTACTTTCAGAAAAATTGACGTCTATCGGTCTAGAAGTCGAAGAAATTACCGACCGTGCAAAAGAATTGGAAGCTTTTCGCGTATGCCACGTTCTAAAAGCTGAGCAGCATCCCGATGCTGACCGCTTGCGCGTTTGTCAGGTGGATACCGGAACTGAAACTGTTCAGGTAGTATGTGGTGCCCCAAATGCCAAAACAGGCATGAAAGGTGTCTTCGCCCCATCCGGTGTTTATGTGCCGGGGACAGATTTGCTGTTGAAGCCATCAAAAATTCGTGGTGTTGAAAGTAACGGTATGTTGGTGTCTGAGCGCGAAATGGGCGTATCAGATGAACATGACGGTATTATTGAACTGCCTGAAAATACAGAAATTGGTCTTCAGTATGCTGTTCTTGCCGGTCTTGATGATCCGATCATCGAAATTGCGATCACACCTAACCACCAAGATGCCTTGGGCGTGTACGGTATCGCCCGCGATCTTGCAGCTGGTGGTTTTGGAACTTTAAAAGCACTTGATACTTCGGTTGTTGAAGGTGTCTATGACAGTCCGATTGATGTTGAACTAAGATTTGAAGCTTCGGAAGATCCGCTTCCTTGCTCCAAGTTTTTGGGCCGCTACGTTCGCGGCATCAAAAATGGCCCAAGCCCGAAATGGATGCAGGACCGTCTGATGTCTATCGGCTTACGCCCAATTTCAGCACTTGTTGATATCACGAACTTTGTGACATTCGATCTTGGCCGTCCACTTCATGTGTTCGATGCAGATAAGCTGAACGGAAATATTCAGCCTCGCTTTGCGAGAGACGGTGAAACCGTTCTGGCGCTTGACGGTGAAGAATACACATTGTCATCTGCGGATTGTGTAATCGCTGATGATAGCGCCCCACAAGGTATTGGCGGTGTTATGGGCGGTGAGACTAGTGGTTGTACCGAAGAGACAGTGAATGTCTTTATCGAAGCGGCGCTTTTCGATCCGATTTGTATTGCGACGACTGGTCGTCGTTTGAATATTGAATCTGATGCGCGCTATCGGTTTGAGCGCGGTGTTGATCCAGATTTCGTCGAAACAGGTATGGAGATTGCTACGCGCTTAGTTATGGAGCTATGCGGCGGTGAACCAAGCCATGTAGTCTCTGACGGTAGTGGCCCTGAATGGAAGAAACAGGTCAACCTTCGTAAAACCCGTGTAAAAGATCTTGGCGGTATAGAGGTTTCTGTTGATGAAATGATGCAGACACTGGATCGCCTAGGGTTTAATCCACAAGATGCTGGCGACAGTATTCTGACGGATGTCCCATCTTGGCGCATGGATATTGACGGTGAAGCGGATCTAGTTGAAGAAGTGATGCGTGTTCACGGCTATGACAATATTCCAGCCGTACCGTTACCACGGCTGACCACTGTGGCCATGCCTTCTGTGAATATTGCTCAGCGCCGCGTAAGAACCGCAAAACGCGCACTTGCTTGCCGCGGAATGATTGAAGCTGTCACATATTCTTTCTTACCACGTGCCCATGCGGATTTGTTTGGCGGCGTTGATGACAGCATTGTTCTTGCAAACCCTATCAGTTCGGATCTGGACGCTATGCGTCCTTCATTGCTACCAAACTTGGTTGCAGCGGCTGGACGTAATCAGGCACGCGGCTATAACGATATCTGTTTGTTTGAAGTGGCCGGTGAATATCACTCCGACGCACCAGATGGGCAGAAAACAGTTGCCGCCGGTATTCGTGCCGGTGCCAGTGGCGGTCGTCATTGGGATGGTGCTGGCCGCGCCTATGATCTATTTGACGTGAAAGCAGATGTACTTGATCTGCTGGAAGCTGTCGGTGGACCAGCTGCAACTGCACAAATTACAACAGGTGCCCCTGAATGGTATCATCCCGGTCGCTCCGGCGTTGTTCAGTTGGGACCAAAAAACCGCCTTGCTGTTTTTGGTGAGTTGCATCCTGCTGTTCTTGATGCGATGAAAGTGAAAGGCCCTGTCATGGGGTTTGAGCTTTATTTGGATAATATCCCGAAACCAAAAGGAGCCCGTAAAACGGCAAAAGATCCTCTAAAGGTTTCTGATTATCAAGCAGTTGAACGTGACTTTGCGTTTATCATGGATGCAGATGTACCATCAGATAAAGTTCTACGTGCAGCCAAAGGGGCTGACAAAAAATTGATATCTGAAGCCACAATCTTTGACATTTATGAAGGCGCATCTGTTGGTGAAGGCATGAAATCCGTCGCCCTTTCAGTGCGGTTGGAACCCAAAGATGGCACCCTTACAGATGAAGAAATCGAAGCAGTCGCTGCCAAAGTGATTGCCAATGTGGAAAAAACCAGCGGCGGTACATTACGGCGCTAGAAAAGAATAGGGGACTGGAGGGCGAACACCGCCCTCCTAAACCTTTATCAGGAAAAATATTGATGTCAGTAAACATCCCTTCGGGGTTTGAACGCTTTGCGCGGTTACCGGGATTTTTAGAAACAACGGGGCCGCTCTATGTAAAGTATGACGGCGATCAGGCGTTTCTTGGCATTCGGGTAGAAGAAAAGCACTGCAACATTGCGAACATTTGCCACGGCGGCATGATAATGACGCTGGCTGATATGCAGTTGGGTGTGGGTTCACAAGTTCAGTTGAAACTTAGAAAATTTCTGCCAACTGTACATATGAGTGGTGATTTCGTCGCGCCATCCCCTTTGGGAGTTTGGTTACAAGGAAGCACTCAGGTTATTAAACAGACCCGTAAAACACTTTTCGCAACCTGTATCCTAACGGCAGATGGTGAAACGGTCTTTAGCGGATCTGGGATTATGAAAATTCCAAGTGATAATGGCGGCCAATTCTCAGATATTATACTTTCAGAGCGTGGCTAATATTTAAAGTTTAACGTATATTCTTTTAAGCGATTTTCTTGCTTTAGATAGTGATATAAAATGACAGACCTTAGCAAAATTAGAAACTTTTCGATCATTGCCCATATCGATCATGGAAAGTCCACCCTTGCGGACCGCCTTATTCAGGATTGCGGTGGTCTCGATAAGCGGGAAATGCTGCAACAGGTTCTCGATAGCATGGATATCGAGCGGGAACGCGGTATCACCATCAAGTCACAAACCGTGCGTTTGCTGTACAAGGCGCAGGACGGCGAAACCTATACGCTGAACCTTATTGACACACCAGGCCATGTGGACTTTGCCTATGAGGTGAACAGATCGCTTTCTGCTTGTGAGGGATCGCTGCTCGTTGTGGACGCAAGTCAGGGTGTGGAAGCGCAGACCCTTGCCAATGTCTACCAAGCTATTGAAGTTAATCACGAGATTATTCCGGTTTTGAACAAGGTTGACCTGGCTTCCGCCGATGTTGATCGTGTCGTTGAACAAATTGAGGATGTGATCGGTATTGATGCCAGCGGTGCTATTTCAGTTTCTGCGAAAACGGGGCTTGGTATTGATGAAGTTCTGGAAGCCGTTGTTAATCATATGCCGGCGCCAAGCGGCGATAGAGACAAGCCGTTGCAGGCACTCTTGATCGACAGTTGGTATGACGCATATCTCGGTGTTGTGGTTCTGTTCCGTGTCCGTGAAGGAACCATTCGTAAAGGGCAGAAAATCCGTATGATGGAGACCAGTGCCTCATACTTGGTGGATCGCGTGGGTGTGTTTACGCCAAAAGGTCTGATTGTTGACGAACTTGGACCCGGCGAAATCGGGTTTATGACAGCCGCTATTAAAGAAGTTGCGGATACTAAAGTGGGTGACACGATCACGGATGATCGTAAACCTGCGCTTGAACCACTTCCCGGTTTTAAGCCAAATCAGCCTGTTGTTTTCTGCGGGTTGTTCCCTGTGGATTCAGCCGATTTTACAGAGCTTAAATCAAGCCTTGGCAAATTGCGTTTGAATGATGCCAGCTTCTCGTTCGAAGCAGAAACATCTGCGGCGTTGGGCTTCGGTTTCCGGTGTGGCTTCCTTGGGCTTCTGCATCTTGAAATCGTTCAGGAGCGACTGGAACGTGAGTTTGATCTTGATCTGATCACAACAGCCCCGTCCGTGGTTTATAATATTTATCTAACCAATGGCGAACTTCTGAAACTTCATAATCCAGCAGATATGCCAGATATTATGAAAGTGGACAGAATTGAAGAGCCGCTTATTAAAGCGACGATCATGGTGCCAGATGAATATCTGGGGCCGGTTCTTAAGCTCTGCGAAGATAAGCGCGGTGTTCAAGTGGATCTTACCTATGCCGGTAACCGGGCGTTGGTTGTATACCGTCTACCGCTCAATGAAGTGGTTTTCGATTTCTACGATCGCCTTAAATCCATAAGCCGCGGGTATGCCAGTTTCGACTATGAAATGGATGGGTACGAGGAAAGTGACCTCGTTAAACTCAGTATTCTCGTGAACTCAGATCCTGTTGATGCGCTTGCCATGCTGGTGCATCGCGGTCAGGCAGAGGCACGCGGCCGACACCTTTGTGAGCGTCTCAAATCCTTGATCCCGCGTCAGCTATTTAAAATTGCATTGCAGGCCGCTATTGGCGGCAAGGTGGTCGCACGTGAGACCATCAGCGCCATGCGCAAAGACGTGACCGCCAAATGTTATGGCGGCGATATCACACGTAAGAAGAAACTGCTTGAGAAGCAGAAGAAGGGTAAGAAGCGCATGCGCTCTGTGGGTAACGTTGAAATCCCGCAAGAGGCTTTCCTTGCGGCCCTTAAAATGGGGGATGACTAACCGTCATCCCTAACGTTTAGCTAAGATATTTCCGCGGGGCAAAACGGTCTTTTCTGTTTCGAAACAAAACCGAAAGAACGACCCCCGGGACTAGGAATGTCACCCATGCTGGCCACAGCAACAGTGCCACGATTACGGGATCCCAAAGCGCGGGAAGTAGATACCGCTGGATAATGGCTTGAGTGAAGTTGAGGCTGTTAGAATCAAACTCGAACCAAAGCTGCCCAAGAAGTTGCGGTGCCCATTCACCGGCCCTGAGTGATGCCAGCACTTCAACGCCTATCAGCATCAAGCCAATAATAATCAGTAGCCACCCTATCAGTCGTCCAATAATCACGATAATCCCCAGTAATCAACGCCCTAGGGGATATTTTACCCCTATAAATCAGCAAGATATCCATAACCTAACGCCATTCAAGTGGCGGTTTCAACGTTTTTCGCCCTGCAGGTGGTTTGCAGGCTTGCATTCTGTGACTTGTTGGGTATATTCCCCCGATCCCAATGCATTGGGATCCCCTGCGGAGGGGTGGCCGAGTGGCTGAAGGCGCACGCTTGGAAAGCGTGTATACGGGAGACCGTATCCGGGGTTCGAATCCCCGTCCCTCCGCCAGAAAAATAGGCGATATATAAACTGTTTCTCATTTTGGGGTGCAAATAAGATCTGGACCTTGTGTATTGTACTCCCCTTTTTACATCATAATTCAATATATATCCTGTCGTGCCTAAGGGAGTACGCTTTAATCAGGATGAGATGTCGCGGAACAATAAAAGCGGACATCAAGCTTCCGCTGATCCACTCAAAGCAGACATTAATCGCGGCCGCTGCTATAGTCTGTTCTGTGCCAACAACAGACATTGGGATTTTCGCTGCCTGCGTCTCCAGTCTATTCTTTTCGCTTCCATTTGGATGGTTAGGGTTTTCCGCAAAATACCAACTTGAGTAATCTACAGCTTTCCTTAGTGGCAAACGCAGGGGTCGTCTTCATAACCAACCGCCTTTGAAGTGTGAGTTTATGTTCAAACGGAGAAACCAACTCTCCGCTTTCGAGAGCTGGCGCGACCAAAGCCTCATGTGCCATTAGCACCCCCGCACCATGACGTGCTTCCTCCAACGCAACCGAGAAAAGTGAATAAACCGGACCCAGCGTCGGCAATTTCTTGTCACCAGGAACCGATGATAACCACAGTTTCCAGTCTTCTGTCCAAGTGCTGTCGTGCAATAGAGTTTCATTTCTCAACGCTGATACTGAGCCTAGCCGCGAACCGATTTCAGGATTGCAAACCGGGAATATGCAATCCTGAAAAATTTCGGTATCACCCTTTTCCATAGGTCCGTCTTCGAAGAATAGGGTGACGTCAAAGGGTTCTCTCAACAAATTGGGCATGGTTTCGACAGCAATGACGGAAACAGATATATCCGGCGCAACTTGTCTAAGGTTTCCCAAGCGTTCGGATAACCAAAGTTGTGCAATCGCTGGCAAGGTTGCGATCCTGATTTTTTTGGGTGCTGCCTTAGTGCGCAGGGCCTGAACGGCTTCACTTAGCCGATCGAATGCCACTGAAAAATCCGGCAACAACTCTTCCCCCAGCGGTGTCAACACAACGCCCCGTGTATTGCGGGCGAAAAGCGGTGACTCTGCCCATGCCTCGAGAGACTTTATGTGTTGAGCAATGGCCCCGGGAGTGACGCAAAGCTCTTCCGCGGCAGCCGTGAAACTGCCAAGTCGGGCAGCCGATTCAAAGGCGCGCAAAGCGTTGAGATGTGGCCCTTTGGGGCGTGGTGGGGCTACTGACATTTTTTGACCTAGTTTTTCTACGCGAAATTTATAGCAAATCTGATTTGCAGAAACCACCCAAAACAGGAATGATTTGGAAGAAATAACAAGGCAAAAATTACTTTAATTCCCATATCACAGTCGAGAGGTCTCCCATGTCGGCACATTTTCAGAATAACGTTTCTATAGTTGATCCTCTTGTCGCGAACGCGCTTTTGAATGAGAAAAAACGCCAGCAAGACCAAATCGAGTTGATCGCCTCAGAAAACATTGTCAGTCGTGCCGTGTTGGACGCGCTGGGGCACGAAATGACCAACAAGACACTTGAAGGTTATCCCGGCAATCGATTCCATGGTGGAGGAAAGTTCGTGGATATTGTTGAACAGGCGGCAATAGACAGGGCCAAAAAGCTCTTTGGATGCGGCTATGCGAATGTACAACCGCACTCTGGAAGTCAGGCTAACCTTGCTGTGTTTTTCTTGCTACTAAAACCTGAAGACAGAGTGCTTTCGCTGGACCTGGCGGCAGGCGGGCATTTATCGCATGGTCTTAAGGCCAATCTTTCAGGACGCTGGTTCGAGGCACATCATTATGGAGTAGATGCAGAAAGCGAAGCTATCAACTATGACGAACTGGAAAAGCTAGCTTATAAAATTCAGCCCAAACTGCTTATCGCGGGTGGGTCGGCTTACCCACGTGAAATCGATTTTGAACGCATGGGTCAAATAGCTAAAAAGGTAGGCGCCTGGTTGCACGTTGATATGGCGCATATTGCAGGGCTTGTGGCGGCTGGTGTACATCCATCTCCCTTCCCGCACGCTGACATCGTGACTTGCACGACGACCAAAACGCTGCGTGGTCCCCGTGGCGGACTGATACTTACGAACAATGAAGACTGGATGAAACGTTTGCAGGCTGCTGTCTTCCCTGGTGTGCAGGGATCGATCCACACGCAGGTTCTGGCAGCCAAGGCGATCTGTCTGGGTGAGGCGTTGACAGATGACTTCAAGAATTATGCTGCACAGGTCAAAACCAATGCGGTGACGATGGCGGAAACTCTGATTAATCGCGGAATTCGTATTGTATCAGGGGGGACTGACACACATATCGTATTGTTGGACTTGTCTTCCAAGGGCTTAACCGGCAAACAGGCCGAAGTGGTTCTGGAAATGGCCAATATCACTTCCAACAAGAATGCTATTCCCAACGACAGCACGCGCCCGCCGGAATGGGTGGGACTGCGACTGGGTACTGGAGCGGCAACATCGCGTGGAATGAAAGAGGCGGAGTTCAAGAAGCTGGGCGAGATGATTGCTAATCTGATTGATGCCGAAGCCGCTGGCGATGTTCGGGCAATTGTGGACCGGTGCTCTGCTCAAGTCGCCGAGCTTTGCTCCAAGTTTCCTGTTTACAAGGAATAAGTCACCTTCGCAGGCACGAATTCAATCAAAAGAAACTCGAAAAAACACCAGGACGTTTCTTTGCTATTCATAAACTCATGAAGATCATATCTTTAGGGATACAAAAAATGAAATCTACTAGGAAATTGCGAACTTTTATGTGCAGCATGCTGTTAGGTATGATTATGGCGGTTGGGCTTGCCCAGCAATCAACGAATGCTCATACCGTTGGAATTGGCGACACCATCTTGGGAGATACCGCTACAATATGGATGACGTCTTACCATGCTGAGTCGCCAATCTTCGATGGCGGCATTACGCTGACCGGACCAGGCTTTGCAAACGTCTTGGTTTCTTTTGACACAGCCATCAGTACGTCACTACCACCTGGTGCCTATGATTATTCAGACACTTCATATACAAGCACTGTAGCCATGTTGCAGAGTGTGACACATACCGGTCTTGCAGATGGCGTCTATAGTTATGTGTTCGGTGGGTCCGCGAGTTCCGCTTGGAGACACGAAAATACGTCCGTAGTCTCAGACTATGCCGGGTCCTTCACAATTTCAGCCGTGCCGCTGCCTGCCGCACTCCCACTATTTGCTGCGGCTCTTACTGGGCTGGGCTTCGCCGGATATTGCAGACGCAAAGCTAGTAAGGCTGCCTGACATGAACTGCACATAGATTAGAGATTGCGGCAGTCTTCGTGCTGGCGTCGCAAACGCAAAACCCAAGTCACTGCATGACGAGCGTTGCATACGAGTTTACAGAGCGGTCCTTCGGGGCCGCTTTTTGTCGGAAAGGCCCGAAAGGGGTCAACTTGAGAAGTTTTAGGGCTCTGAAATAACTTCTGCTTTGCCTCCTCATAACCGACATCTGCACTATTATATACATTCTTAATGTATCAAAGCTTTGTGTAGAAGGGTGAGAAATACACTCCATAGGCAATCCCGTTCGGATGTGGCACGCGCCTATCGTTTGTTTTCTGCTTTCACAAAGTCGCTAGACACATTAAACATCCCTATCTTCACTATTCAGGGATAAATCATGGCGCAGAAAGCCACCATTTATAAAGTTGAACTTTCCGTTGCCGATATGGATCGTCACTATTACGAGTCCCACAAGCTAACCATTGCCAAACATCCTTCGGAGACGGATGAACGATTAATGGTGCGTATTCTCGCTTTTGCGCTGAATGCCCATGAGCAATTGGAATTTACCAAGGGTATTTCAACGGATGACGAACCTGATATTTGGCAGAAAAGCCTGAGTGGCGAGATTGAGTTGTGGGTTGCGTTGGGACTGCCGAGTGAGAAAATTATTCGTCAATCCTGTGGCAAGGCCGACGAGATGATTGTTTATTGTTACGGCGGCAGTACGGCCGAGATGTGGTGGGAGAAAATCAAAAACAGTACCACCCGATTTGATAACCTTCAGGTTACAAATTTTTCGAAGAAGGACACCAGCGAACTGGGAAGCAAGGCCAGCCGCTTGATGAAGCTGCAGGTTAATATTCAGGACGGCGATGTAATGGTCAGTGTTGATGACAGCATCGTATACGTTACCCCGGTCAAATGGAAAAAAGCTGATCATTAAGCGTAAAGCTTATCCGTGTAATATTATGTTATTTTACACTCTGCTTGTGATAGGATTTTATCATTTTTCCGGACTGTACAGCACCATTGGCAAATACCAGTACAGACTAGATGAGGACCGGTTTAGGTGGTGACCTTATCTATTAAGTTCACACTTCCTAAATATTTGGGGCCAAACTATGTTTGGCCTTCTGCCCTTCGGCGAGAATGGGATTAGCAAACGGAATTGAAATAGGGCGGAGCCTAGTTGCGCAGTGAGCGAGCCTAATAGCCTTGCGACTAAGCGTCACTGCTGTACTGTCGATTGCAATTCCGTCCGCGAGGGGCAAAGACACTTAGCCTTCAGACTATGAGCGTGTAGTGACTTTTAGGTTATAATGCTGGGAATCTATTAGCTAGCAGATCCTGTAAAGCCATTTAAAACCCCCGAGAGTTTTTAGAGTTTTGTGTTGGTGTTACAGGATTTTTTAGCCAAAGGGTCTTATGTGTATTTATCTAAAAGAACCTTTTGGTAGGGAATACTCAGAACGGGATATCGTCATCTTCGAACGAGTATGGACTTTCAGCCTGCGAGGCATTCGGACCGTCAGGAGCAGAGGTTGGGAAATATTCTGCCTCAGCACCAGCCCGTTTAACTTGCCATGCTTTTACATCAGTATACCAGCGACCGTTATATTCTCGGCTTTCTAAATCTACTGAGATCACAAGGTTTTCTGCCTCCTTGATGGCGAATTCGTCTATTTTATCACTCCAGACCATGAAACAAATTTTCTTCGGATATTGACCCTCAGTTTCAAGAATATACTCTTGCTTGCGCCATGTGCCGTTTGCTGACTGCCCTGATTTCTCTGGGAGGAGTCCGATAATTTTTCCGTTAATTTCCATGAAGGATATCCTGTTTAGTGGAGAAGCAAATAAGTTTCTCTAATGGCATAGCGATACTGATTAATGTTTTTGATACTAACCCGTAGTGTTACATGAAGTCAGCAGCATTCAGCAAGAGTTCTCCGCTGAGAGGCAAACATTCTTGTACGTTAAGGACAGCTCGTTAAAGCTCCGAGTGAAGTTGTCGTGTGCTGCTAGTAAATTGGTTAGTGCGTTAGATAAAACCTTCCAGAGTTTCATGATAGTCCCCTAGGTTAGTGGAGCCTTCCCGCGTGACGAAGACACCTATGTAAAAAGATAGTTAGTGGCTGTAGGCAGGGGGTCGTTTCAGCTAGAAGGGTTCAACCAGTTGGCACGTCTCTCGCGCCTCACTTGATGAAGGTAACGTGTAATTATGGGCGAATAACTGATGTATGTTAATAGCCATAGTTGAGATTTTTGAGACGAGGCCGATGGAGAAAAAAAGGGTGCATCCGCTTATGGTGCAAATCAGAAATAAAAATCATTCGCTAGATTTTGACCAAAGATTTATTTCCGCTTCATTTGCATAAAGATCGATTTCAGATAATTCCTCTTTCGTGAATTCCAGATTTTTCACCGCTTCTGCGCAATCAATAATCTGTTCAGGCTTTGAGGCGCCAATAAGGGCTGAAGTAATGCCCCCATCACGCAGTACCCAAGCAATCGCCATTTGCGCCAATGTTTGCTCGCGGCCAACGGCTATTTCATTCAGTTTGTTAATATTGGCAATTGATTTTTCGTTCAGAAACCCATCAAGCAGCGATTTTCCTTGAGTGGCGCGGCTTCCCTCTGGCATCCCAGTTAGATATTTATTAGTCAACATGCCTTGCGCCAATGGGGTAAAGGCAATTGATCCTATCCCCTGTTCCTTCAGTGTGTCTTTTAAGCCGTCTGTTTCTACCCAGCGATTTAACAAGTTATAGCTGGGTTGGTGAATAAGACAGGGTGTTCCCAGATCTTTAAGAATGGCAGCAGCTTCCCGGGTTTTTTCTGAATTATAAGATGAGATACCGATATACAGAGCCCGTCCTGTGCGCACGATTTGGTCTAACGCACCCATGGTTTCTTCAAGTGGCGTGTCGGGATCAAAACGATGGGAATAAAAAATATCCACATAATCAACACCTAGTCGTTTTAAGCTTTGGTCGCAGGATGATATTAAATATTTGCGGCTGCCCCATTCGCCATAAGGTCCTTCCCACATATCGTAGCCAGCTTTGGATGAAATAATAAGTTCATCCCTGTATCCGGCAAAATCGGTCTTTAATATTTCACCAAAGGCTTCTTCAGCACTGCCTGCTGGCGGGCCATAGTTGTTAGCGAGATCAAAATGTGTAATGCCAAGGTCAAAAGCGGTCTGACACATGGCACGCTTGAGGTCATGCGGTGTATCGCCCCCAAAATTATGCCAAAGACCTAGGGAAATAGCCGGCAGTTTAAGTCCCGATTTTCCGCAGCGGCGGTATGGCATTTTCTCATAACGGTCGCTTGCTGGTTTCCACATTATTAATTCCCTTTGTTTCTGAAAGAGCCAATGTTGTTATAGCAAGTATAGACGCGGTCTGCTTAAGTCAATAAATGGAAACTTAAATAGGAGTGCCTGGTGCTCAACCCCTATATTATTCGCTGATAACTTCGTTGGCGGTGGTTTTCTGCATTTGCCTAAAGGCCTTCTGATAGGGTTGTATCTATTATATCCTATGCGGCCTTTTATTGGGGATCGATTGCAGGATAATTTTTTTTATTCAATTATAGCTTGATTCAAACTGTCTGCGGACTAATATTTGTGACATGTAACGCGATCAACTAATAACATCTTGGGGGCCATCCGACAAATGATACACCTTCGAAAGGTTCTTCAATTACCTTTCATCTTTGCGCTTTCAGTTTTGCTTTTGATTTCTGGATGTACTGATCCGGAATTTGAAAAAGCCAATGTCTCCCTTCAGAAAGCAGAAGTTGATCTAAAAAATCTTGAAGTGGCACTGAGTGGAGCGCGCGCAAGTTCTTCGCTCTCTCTTCTGCCTAATCTCATATATTTGAAGCAATACGCAAGTGCAGTTCGGCGCATTAATCCCAGTATGGAGGAGTTGATTGCGACCCTTGAGCAGGAAGGATCTGTTAAAGGCGGCTCTTATCAGTTTCTCAAAAAACGTTATGAGAATACAGCTTACTCGTTTTTAAACGATGGTGAGAGCTCAAGGGCTGTTGCCATGGCGACAACGGCTGAAGCCACGGCAGTCTCTCAAGCGGCTAAGCCAGTTGTCTTTAACGACTCGCTTATTGACGTGATAAATGTTCTGGCTGATATGAGTAAGGGAGAACTCCCAAAACTCAAATTCGGCGAAACCAAAGACAAAACTATGCCGCCAACCCAGCATTTGGTGGGCAATCCACGCTACGGTGGTTGGGGGCACGGATCTGGTGGGAGCTTGTGGGTTTGGTATGGTCAATATCGTTTGTTCTCTGATGTTTTAGGGTGGGGAAGAGGCTATCGCTATAATCAAGACAGTTGGTATCGATCTCGTAGCGGATCCTATTACGGTGATATTGGTCGGCATTATTACGGCACGAATAGAAATAATAGATCTTGGAAGGGGGCCTCTCGTAAGCAACCCAATATTCCGGCGAATAAAGCGTCACAATCTACTCTTCGAAGCTTCAAAAGTACTAAGCGATTGTCAACCTATGCTCCAAGAACAGCTAGGGCGCCAAAATCGATGGCTAAGACATATGCTGCAAAGAACGTAAGCAGCTATAGCAATGCTCGATCATCGCCGTCCAGATCTGGCGGCTTTGGAGGTCGAAGCGGTGGGAAATAGAAATCAAACCTTAATCCAGTCCATTAGAATACCTTCTTTCACGACCTCTGGGCAGAAGGACGTCTCAACTAAAGTTGCGGGCTCAAATCGCTTGCATCGTTTGTCATACATTGGTGATAAAAATGAATTTTGAAACATTCTTCGCGGTCTCGGCAGACCCATATTATTACGCCGCCCTCGTTGTTGATTTTGTTATACTCTTTGCTCTTTTAGTTCTTGTGCGGCAGATATTCGGGCGCACAGCTGGTGGGGTTGATACCGCTCACGAGCTTTCTGAAAAAGACAATCATGCGTTCGGCGTTTCATTGGCAGGAGCAACTGTTGCGCTGTCGGTCGTCTTCGCGGGCGTTGCAGCTGGAGATGTCGCGACATCTCTCATGGTCGAGGCGATCTTTGTGTTTGGTTACGGTGTTCTCGGAATTGTTTTCCTATTTTCAACTCGATTGATCTTTGACAAAATTAGTTTCCCCAAAACAGACCTAAAAAAGTTGATCGCAGACGGGAACGTTTCGGCAGGTATTCTTGATGGCGGGAACATGATTGCATCGGCAGTTGTGATTTTTGGGGTATTCTCCTGGGCCAATGGGGATTGGCTCGCCTCAGTTGTGCTTGTTATCGGCATGTTTATTATTACTCAGCTCCTACTTGTCGTTGCCTCTAGGTATCGTGTTGGCCTATTTGCTAAACGCAATGATGGGCAAGCCTTCTGTGATGCCATCGAAGGCGGTAATTCAGCTTTGGCGATCCGGTTCGCAGGTTTTCAAATTGGTATTGCGCTTGCAATATCTGTGTCCGGAGCATTTGTTGTTTTTCAAGAGGGCACAAATACCTTGATGTCAATTGGGGTTTGGGTTGTGGTCGCAGTTGTTCTTTTGATCGTGGCAACTATTCTCACAGTTCTCGTTGAAAAGGTTGTTCTCCATGGCATCCCTGTTTCAAGAGAAGTTGACCGTGAAAAAAACTACGGTGTCGCCTCAGTCGAAGCGGGCGCCTATATTGGACTTGGTTTGTTGTTAGTTAGTTTGTTGAGTTGATCTCGCTAGAACTGGTCAAGTGACCTGAAAGTTTAAGGGGGGGGGCAGCAATTGTGAGTTCGCTGGCTTCCCCCAAACTTATTCCTGTTTGAGGATCAAAATATGACCATTGAAACAGCATCAATGAGAACGACTTATTCCCGTTTTAAAATTGACGTCACCCTTATTATTATTACGGGTGTATTGGCGGGCTGTGGTCTCGTCTATGAATATTTGTTGTCTCACTATGCTGCGCGTGTACTCGGAGCTGTCGAAACTGTTATCTTCACGATCATTAGTCTGATGATCGTGAGCATGGGGGTTGGCTCGTTTCTTTCCGGGCTAGTTCGAAATCCATTTCTCGGGTTTGTTGTTCTTGAATTGTTTCTCGCTTTTTTCGGAAGTGCCGCCGTTTTGATTTGTAGCGGAATAATGGCCGGCACGTTCATTTTGCCTCAGGTTATTTCTGAAACGTTAGGCTTTCCCACTGGTTTACCGCTCTCGGGTGGGGTCTTTGCTGCACTGAACGATTTCGCTGGAATGATCCCCTATATTATGGCCTGCATATTGGGCACTCTTATTGGTATGGAAATACCACTCATCGCAAGAATTCGGGAAATTCTTCACGCAGAGCATATAAAAAACAACATCGGGACTATTTATGGTGCTGACTATATAGGGGCAGGCATTGGCGCCTTAATCTGGGTTGGGTGGATGTTAAGTATTGATCCAGCTTTGGCCGGTGCGCTTACTGCAATGGCAAACCTGTTGGTGGGCTTTGTCTTCATTTGTAAGTTTTACGTTAGAATAAAATACCGCGAGTTAATGCTGACGCTCCATGGTTTGCTTTTTGTTTTCGCTTTGATAGTTGTTTTTCAGGGCCCTTCCTGGCAGGCAATGGCTGAAGACATCATGTATGCTGACCGGGTTGTGTATAATCGCGATACAAAATTTCAGCGCCTTGTCGTCACGCGCCGTGAAAATGGTCCTTCAGGGAAACCCCTTTTTACGTTCCATATCAATGGGCATGTTCAATTCGCCAGTCAAGACGAAGAGATTTATCACAGCATGCTGGTTTTTCCAGCAATGATGGCTAGTGCCCGCCGTGACAATATCCTAATTGTCGGTGGCGGTGATGGGCTTGCGCTTCGGGATGTTCTATCGTGGGCTCCCAAAAAAGTAACTTTACTAGATCTTGATGAGAAACTTATCGAATTCTTCAAAACCGTAAATCCAAATGGTGATAACAAACTTTTCATAGAAATGAATAAGCAATCCCTCTCGGATCCCCGAGTTGACGTCATCGTTGGGGACGCTTGGCTCAGTGTTGACAAGTTGATCGCGACTGGGAAGAGATATGACAGTATTATTGTGGACCTGCCTGACCCTAATCATCCAGATCTGAATAAACTCTATTCGACGGGATTTTATAGCAAACTTAGAAATGTGTTGGCGGGCGACGGCGCGATGGTTGTCCAGTCAACATCGCCTTATCACGCCAAAAGAACTTTTCTCAGCATTGGAAAAACCATTGAAGCCTCGGGTTTTAATAATGTTGATCAATATCACACCAATGTCCCGAGCTTTGGGGAATGGGGGTGGACAATTGCAACCCCGCATGGCGCATCTGGCAAGTTAAGAATTGCGGACTTTGACGGAGATATGCCCGAAGCCTGGGCCACGCCACCGATGATTAATGCTTCCTTTGTTTTTGGCCGCAATTTCTTTGCCGATAAAGCCAGCATAAAAGTCAACAAGCCGCGATCTGGGGTTGTCTATAACTATCATCTGAAGGATTGGGGAGAGGTAAAGTAAAAATGTTACATGTAACACTTGTAATCGTGACACGTAACGTCTATTTGTAATTCATGCACAAAGGAAAGGCGCGAATGGCAAAAGACACACTAAGTGGTGCTGAAAGGCAAAAAAAGGCACGGCAGAGGAAAAGAGATCTTGGCTTGATCAAGGTTGAGGTCTGGGTACCGTCTTCTGGCCGAAAAACTATTAGAGAGCTCGAGGCAAAGCTCAACAAAACTGTACAACTCGATACGAAGGATACTCAATCAATGACGAAACTTACTGCTGAAGATATATATGCGCAGCTTGGCGCTACTGAAGAAGTAGTGAACGGCGAAATGGAGATTAGCACGATAGACGGTAGCACGCCGATAGTGCGCGCTGTAATGCAGGATGTTGATGAATTCCCCGTCATGATTACTGTGGGTGAAGAGCAAATTCTGGCGATCGTCAATCTCTGGACAGTTGACGAGATTAAAGACGGAAAAAAAGACGCGCTCAATGAATATCTATTGCGTCTCAATATGCCGGTACCGCTTTCAGCCTTCTCAATCATTAATGATCAATATGTGCTGTATGGGGCGTTGAGTGTGAACTCGAACATTACCGAAATTGTTGAAGAAATTTCTACTCTTACAAACAACGTGATTGAAGCGCTTGAAAGCTGCGAAGAATACCTTCGCTCTTAAGAATTCTCACGGTTTGTACGAAACACATTATTTGAATAAGGAATAGAATATGTCCTGGAAAAAAGTCGTAACTGCATTTAAAGGCCTGGTTGCTGAAACTGGTGAGAATATCGCTGACAACCAATCAATCCGAATTATGGATCAAGAGCTACGCGAAGCGAGTGATGATATTAATACGGCGAAAACCGAGCTCACTAAAATTATGGCGAAACGCGCTGCTGTGTCTCGAAAAGTTGGTGACCTTCAAAAGAAAATGACAGAGCACGAGGCTATGGCAAGTCAAGCGCTTGATAAAGGCGAAGAACAACTTGCTGTCGACATTTGTGAACGAATTGCGAGTTTTGAAGAAGAGTTGGCAACAGAAAATTCAATGCTTCTGAGTTTTTCCAATAGTGAAAATTCGCTGAAAACTAATCTCAAGAAAGCAGATGCACGCCTTAAAAGTCTGAAACAACAACAAGATGTTTTGAAAGCTACAGAGGCCGTTCAAAACGCACAGGGTGTTGTCGCAAACCGCTTCTCTGGATCTTCATCCAAAATGACCAACGCAATGAGTTCGCTGGAACGCATCAAAGAACGTCAGCAGGAACGCCAGGATCGGTTTGTCGCTGCGGATGAACTTGCCAATGCGGAGAACGGTGATGATCTTGACCGCCGTATGAAAGAAGCAGGTATTGGTGATCAGGCATCTAAAAAGAATGATATTTTGGCGCGAATTAAAGCCAATAAAAAATAGTCGCTCATATCTGTTGAGACTTAATGCCCGGCAGTTACGCGCCGGGCGAATTTTAGAGTTAGGGCTATGGTGATGTTTAAAAAACTATTTGGTCGCAATAAAGAAAAATCATCTGTGCGCTCTCTCGATCAAGCGCATGATCTTCAGAAGGGCGACGCACTAAAAATTGGGTTCGACGAACATCCTGAGATTTCCAATCAGCAGTTTTTTGTTCAAAAAGTTACGGGATTAGATTTAACTGAAAAATCCGGATTTGAACGCCGTATTTTTCATATTGGGAATACTGTAGAAGGGCGGCCACTTCTTATGTGGATTGATGACGAGATCGGTGCCGATCGGCTGGCGTTTGCTTATGGTGCAGATCAACCGCATGTCCAAGAAATGATCAATGTTGAGCAGTTTGCTGAGATCTTTTCTCCGGACCGCGATCATTTGGTGGAAGTTGACGCACTTAAGGCATCCCTTCAAGGAAATCCTTGGCTTTCCACGCCATATACTGAAGATCAGGCAAAAGAGGTTTATTGGCTCGACAATGATCCTCGGTCTGTTGCAACGGCTGAGACAATTTCAAAAGATGAAACTGCCTGTGATTACTTTCGGCTCACAAGCAAGGACAGGCAGGCTGCAATAGAAGCGTTTGTATTTAGCGGTGGTAAAACCGATGTTTATTTTGTCAAATACCTTCCTCTCTACAAAATTGAGGAATTGATGCCTTCAGGCTAAAATTACCCGTTAGAAAGTAATCTGCTCATGGTGCCAGTTTTCACTCGTAAATTGCGGAGTATGCGTCGAAGGGCGCAACAAAAGTTACATTTGTCTCAGCAAACGCAACAATACTTGATGCAGGAGGCCCTTGCCGCTCTTTTCTATCTATCCCTAATCATCATTGTGCATACTTATGCGATGGTGATTTTTGAGTCTTTGTCCTTAAGAGATAGTTTATGGCTAACGATAGTCTCCATCACTACAGTCGGGTACGGCGACTTCTCGGCACAAACTGATGGGGGTAGGTTTTCAACAACTCTATTGATTTTCCTCGGTGGAATATTCGTCTTGGGCAAAATAGCCGGAGATTTTATTGATTTTCGAGCAAACCGAAGAGAGGGCAAAAAAACAGGGCATTGGAGTTATAGTAGAATGAAAAATCATATCGTTATCATAGGGTCCAAATCAGATTCAGAGCAGCATTTGTTGCGTCTAGTTTCCGAATGCGAACGTAATCAAGAAACATCTGGTCAAGAAATCGTTCTGGTCACGGATAGTTTCGGAACGGCACTTCCTTATTCTCTACAGCAACAGCATATCAAGTTCGTAAACGGCCGTGGGTCAGATCCGGTTTTTTTAGAGCAAGCGGGTGTTAGTAACGCCGACATCATAATTCTTTTAGCGTGGGATGAGAGTGATAATTTTTCAGACGGCCACGCCTTTGACGTCATTAATCGCATTCGAGAAATGGGATCTACCGCAAAAATTGTTGCTGAATGTGTGGATGTCAAGAACAGGAAAAGGCTCGAAAGTTCAGGTGCTTCTTTGACCATAAGACCCGTGCGCGCTTATCCAGAAATGATTATTGGCGGGTTATTAAATCCGGGTTCAATCGCTATTTTAGAAAACCTGTTCACAGCGTCTGGTGAAAGCATTTTCATAGAAGAAAAACAGCATACAGGCTCGTGGGCAGAGATTGTATTCAATAGTGTCTCAAACGACATGGGTGTCCCCATTGCCTATCGTAGCGCCGAGACGGGAGAGACGGTTACATCTCCCGCAGGAAGCGCTCAAATCAATGCGGATGCCATATTCGTATTGCGCAGCGAATAACGAACTTGGATGCATCAATGGATTTAATGCTCAATAAATTGAAACCTGTGCTTTTCCTGCTCGCCTTAGTTTGGCTGACAGAGGTAATCAATTTTCTTTCTGGCCATTCCTTAACCAGCTTTGGAATATTACCAAGAACGATGAGCGGTCTACTGGGAATTCCACTTGCGCCCTTTTTACATGCGGGGCTTTGGCATACAATTTCCAACACTCTGCCCTTACTTATCTTGGGTGGATTACTTCTCACTAATGGTCGAAATAAGTTTTGGATAACAACAATTTCGGTAATTCTTTTATCTGGAATATTAGTTTGGCTCTTCGCGAGAGGTTCCTACCATGTAGGCACTAGTGCGTTAATATTTGGATATTTTGGGACGCTACTAGGAACCGCATTTTTCAAACGAAGCTTCTCCTCGTTAATTGCCGCGCTGATAACTGTGGTTCTTTATGGCGGTTTACTGTGGGGTTTATTACCTGTTAGAAGCTATATTTCCTTCGAAGGGCACTTTTTTGGTTTGATATCTGGCGTTTTCTGTTCTTGGATGCTCTTTAAAGCAAGGAAACCGTATCACTAACGATGCAGAATTTTTTTGCGCATGGCGGGTTAGTCATCCCAAACAGATTGGTAACAGGCATAATCTATGAAGCAGGGCTCTAATCCTTTTCTTGCCCGACTGAACGAAATTTCGAGAACGCGTTGGCGAACCTTCATCAAGGTGCCATTTTTTGCGAATTCAGCGAAGATGCGTTGGAGATCATTTGTCAGCCAATGGTTCTTTTTGTGGATATAGTGATAGAGCTCAAACTTGGCCAAGGGGGTTTCCAAGGGAACGATATTTTCTTCATTTGAGAACAGGGTTTGATAGATCCCGTTACTCTCTGGATAGATGCCGATATCTATCCCATTGGAGGCAATTGCGGCCGTCAGTTTTTTATAATTATGGAAAATGACAGCGTTCTGTTTTGGCACATTGGTTTCGGCAAACCGAATGCCCAGAATAATACCGACTTTATATTTCTTTAAATCGTCCCAAGACCTTACATCGATCTTTGCCCCTTTATTCACAAACCCTGTACCGTGGATATAATTAATCGGTGGCTCAAGGCGGATTAAATTGGTGTGGCTCTTGGCGACATTGAAGATCCTTTGAACATCACCGTCATAGATGCCTGCATTTGCGTTTTCCAAAGCACGTTTCGCCGGAAGACGCAGAATTTCAATTTGGTGGCCGAGCATTCTATAGGCTTTTTTTAGAATTACTTCGCTAACCACCGTATCGATTGTGTTATCCGCTACCGCGAATGTAAAAGTTTCCGCCCGAAGATTAATTGGAGACAAGGCGATGAGAACTGTGATCCCTATTAACGCGACCCATGATTTCATAACTGCCTTTGTCTCCTGATGTAATTCCCGTGCTTTGAGCATACTAGATTCTACATTACAAATATTTACATTAACAAATGGCTAACATGAAGGGCCACTTTAAGTCTCGTGTTTTTGCACGGCTTATTTAGTCTAATATATGGTTAGGGTGCTGTAAGTACAGTTGGGGCGATCTGTAGAAAGACAACATTGATAAAGATATACATTCTATTGGATTGTTTAATAGGCAGCTGCCCGTTTTTATAGGGGTGATGAGGCAAAATCTCCGGTGCGATAAAGTGCGGGAAAATTATGAATCTTCCCGCAGATATGGTGCTCGATCTTAATCACCGTCAGCGATGCCGCCTTTTCTGATTTTTGAAAGACGTTTGCGGCATGCTGGAACAATGATTAACAAGGCTCCAATGACCAGAAGGGCAAGCGTCATTGGGCGTTCATACATGAAACTAATACCGTCGGTCAGATTAACGGCCCGAGCAAAGTTATTCTCCATCATCCCGCCAAGAATGAAACCGATCAACAAGGGAGCAAGCGGATAATCCGCAAATCTTAAGATTGTCGCAGCAATACCAAGACCGATTAACAGGAGCAATTCAGTCGCGTTATTCTGGCCAATATAAGCCCCAATCATTGTGAAGAATAAAATGAAAGGGATTAGGTAGTTGCGCGGTATTGTCAAAAGCTTGGCAATGTATGGAATTAGCGGCAGGTTGAGGATTAGCAGAACGAAATTTCCAATATACATGGAAATAATCACAGCCCAGAAAATCGATGGATTATCAATCATCAGACGGGGGCCGGGATTTACGTTCAGGGCAACAAGCGCACCTAGCAAAATAGCCGTTGTACCAGAGCCTGGTATCCCCAATGTTAAAAGAGGGACGAACGATCCGGTGCACGCCGCGTTGTTGGCAGCTTCCGGGGCCGCAAGTCCTTTGATTGATCCTTTACCAAACTCTTCCTGCTCTTCGCCTTTGGCTATGTTGCGCTCAACTGCATACCCTAGGAAAGAGGCAATCGTCGCCCCTGCGCCCGGCATAACACCGATCAGGAAACCCTGAATGGATTGACGGGCAATAACCGGCGCGATTTTTTTAGCTTCCTCACGTGTAATGCGAAGATCCTTGATGGCTTCGCTGTTGCTGGTGGCCTCTCCCCGTTTTGGGTCCAGAATAAGGAAAAGAGCTTCGGGCAATGCGAAGAGCGCCATCGCCAAAGTGACAAAGCTGAAACCGGACTGTAGGTCAGAGATCCCCATTGTAAAGCGCGGTGCATTAAAGAGGGCGGATTCCCCAACAGTTGCGAGCATTAACCCGGCGACGGTCATCATCAGTGCTTTAGCGACTTGTCCTGTGCCGGCAAACGCTGCAATTGCAGAGAGGCCCACAATCATTAGCGCGAAATATTCAGCAGAATGGAATAGAAGGGCAACCGATGAAAGAGCAGGAGCAAAAATGAGTAACAAGATCGCGCCAATTGTTCCGCCTGAGAAGGACGAAATGGCGGCAATAGTCAAGGCTTTACCGGCTTTACCTTGCCGCGCCAGTGGGTAACCATCAAATGCAGTTGCCACCGTTCCGGCGACCCCCGGCGCGTTGATAAGAATGGACGATGTCGAGCCGCCGAAAATTGCCCCGTAATAAACACCGGCAAGCAAAATTAGCGCGGCTGCTGGATCACCAATATTAATGGCAACCGGTATCATAATGGCAATGATTGACATGGGGCCAAGCCCTGGCAACATACCGATAAGTGTTCCGATTAAGCAACCGGCAACAACCAATAATAAATTTTGGAATGTGAAGGCCGTTTCAAGGCCGAGCATAATACCTTCAAGCATTGTTGCTTATCCTTTCCTAGCCCATAAACCATGGCAAGGGTTTCAGAAAAATACCGAGCACTTCCTGAACCAGATACCAGATGGACACGGCACCGATACTCGCGACGGAAATCATAATGTGGAGCTTTCGCTCTCCCAGAACCCAGCTACAACCGATCAGAAATAAAATGGTCGAGGGGATGAAACCCAAAGGTCTGAGAAGTAGGGCATAGGCTATCATCGCTGCCAAAATGAGCGCGCCCTGATTGAGCTTATAGTCACCTAGACGATTTAAATCGATGTCATCGCCGCCGCTACCATCGGAGGGAACAACTTTGGATGAAAAAAGCAAAATCCCAGACAGAATAATACCGAGCACACTCAACACCAATGGCATAGTGTTAGGTAAGAAAGACATGTTCTTTTCGAACGGTAAGAGAGGGTAGGTATAGGATGCGTACCCGTAAACAATTGAGATCAGCAGAAAAAACACGGGTATCCATTTATCTAAGGCCATGAAAATCCCTCCTTAAAACGGCGTAAAGAAACCGGAGTATATTTGTTGGATACTCCGGCTCAGATATAGGTCCTAGAGGAAACCTAGTTTCGTCATCAAATCTTTGATGATGGCTTCTTGGTCGCTAAGGAAAGTCACGAATTTTTCACCGGGATTATGGATATTAACCCATCCATTACGTTGGCGGACGGCTTCCCATTCAGGAGTGTCGTACATTTTTGCAATGGCAGCGCGGTAAGCATTTGCTTTTGCTTCGGGCAAGTTTGGCGCACCGAAGAAACCGCGCCAGTTTACAAACTCAGCGTCATAACCCTGTTCTTTGAGGGTCGGTGCATCTTCGTACGCATCGTTACGCTCTGGGCCCGTCATGCCGATAATTTTAACTTCACCTGCATTGGCCAGAGCAATTGCTTCCGAAAAACCGGTGGAAAGTGCCTGAATTTCACCGGAAAGTAGAGCCGCCATAGCTTTGCCGCCTGCATCATACGGGATGTATTTTACTTTAGTTGGATCTTCGCCCGCGGCTTGCATCGCCATTGCAGCAACCAGATGGTCCATACCGCCCGGAACAGATCCGCCACCGATGGCCACTTTACGTGGGTTCGCTTTGTACGCTGTAACCAGATCCTTGAAGGAATTAAGCGGGCTGTCTTTATGAACTACAAAGGCTGCATAGTCACCAATGGTGCCTGCGATCATAGTTAGATCACGGAAGTTGTAGGGGAAACGGCCGACGAGAGAGCGAATAACGATCGGGGTCGAGTTCACCATCAACGTTCCGTGGCTGGACGCCGCGTTTTCAATGAGGTAGCCGATAGCTTTGCCGCCGCCGCCGCCAGACATATTTTCAAATGATGCTGATCCGACGATGCCCGATTTAGTCAAGGCTTCGCCTGTGCCTCGAGCTGTTCCGTCCCAGCCACCTCCTGCGCCGCCGGGAATTAGAAAGTGAAGTTTGTCGATATCTGCTGCATGAGCTGGTACCGCGCTGGAAAAAATACTCATTGCAACGGCCGCAGCAGTAGCAACGAATGAACGGCGAGAAAACTTTAACATTATGAGCCTCCATCAAGATTTGTTTTCAATTGTTAGGCATCGCAAACCAAAAAGAGGGAATACGCCTGCGTTCTAAAAAGAAAACACATCAGAATTATTCCTCCCAAACCGCTCTTTTTTTTATGATTGCGATGCGGCCTTAATTCAGAACATAAATCATCAAGCTGTCATAAACCTGTCACTGGTCAGAAAACAGGCGTTAGGGTCTGTAAAGCGCCTTGTTCCATCTTTTAAGGATGTTCCTGCGCTTCATTTGATCCAGATAAACCAATAGTCCAGGTCCAACCTTAATCGGGCGGAGGCCGCTATTTTCGTTGTTGAGGGTGTTGAGAAGGCTATTGGGGTTTTTCACGTTGGGATGAATGGAGTTAAGTTGGGCGTTGTGATTGATCTGCCTTTGCCCGCGTTCAGAGAGCAAATACTCAAGAAAAAGGCGTCCAGCTTCCGGCGAATTTGCAGTCTTTGGAACGATGGCGATGCGTGAAAACACTGTTGTGTAGTCTTCAGGCAAAATAACACCAAGATCCGGGTTATTTTTTATCTGGGAAATGGCGTAGGAGCCCAGAACATTGTAACCAAGTTTCAATTGGCCTGAACTCACACCTTCAATTATTTTGGAGCTCTGGCTATACAGCCGTAAACCGTTAAGGCCCATGGCACGCATCAGATCCCAAGTGCCGCCAAACTGGCTGTCATCGCGGGCAAGAAACATGTAGCCAAGACCGCTTTTTTCAATATCGTAAGTAGCAATTTTTCCATAAAGATCAGCGGGCCGGTTTTCCAGAAAAGAAATCAGGTCAGATCGATTTCTAGGGACGGTTTTGTCCTTAAAATAGGGCTTGTGATATATAATCACGGCTGGCTCAAGTGTCGTGCCGAAGGCTTCGTTCCGCCAAACGGCCCATCGGGGCAGCGTGTTTTGAACGTTGGTCTCGATCCGGTGGGCGTAGCCGTCATTTGCCAATTTCATTTGTAAATCCATGGCCGAACTGATGGCTATATCTGCACTGGATCCACCTTTTTTGGCATCGTTTATCAGTTGCTCATATATCTGCAGACTTTGTCGTTCATGATAGGTCACCGACATCCGGGGATAGATCTTTTGAAAATCCAAAATCAGAGCATGGGTGGCTTCGTTATCGGTTGTACTGAAAATTCTGAGTTTGTTCGGATATTGACTAGAGTTTTCTGAGGCCGCCGGGACCGAAGTAGTCTTTTTAGGCGCTGGATAATGATACTCACTCGACAGTGCAGATGGCGCATAACCCAATAAACCGAGCAGCAGGAATACGTAACTGAGTATCTGTAACTTATGCATAATCGCAAATATTCCAGTGGCAAAAATATATTCAGGCTTCACAAACGCAATAATCCGGATACTCTTTTATTATGAGAATTCTGGTTGTAGAAGATAATGTAGCACTTGCGGATGGAATCTCAACGGCTCTTGGTCACATTGGGCTTGCTGTTGATGTTCTTGGGGATGGTGTGGAGGCAGACGAGGTCTTGCGCACGCAAGCATTCGACGTCGTTGTGTTGGATTTGAACCTGCCGGGCTGTGACGGTCTGGAGGTGCTTAAAAAGTTGCGCGCACGCGGCGATGACACGCAGGTTCTCGTCCTTACTGCACGGGATCAGATCGAAGACCGCGTAACCGGCCTCAACCTTGGCGCAGATGACTACTTAACGAAACCGTTCGAATTAGTCGAACTTGAAGCCCGCGTGCGTGCGTTGCTCAGACGCACCAGTGGAAATAAATCCCCCGCCATATCCGTTGGGCCCATGGTTTTCGATAGTGTTGCTAGAACCGCGCGGGTAAATGATGTTCCGCTTGAACTTCCCAAACGTGAATATGGTTTGTTGGAGTTGTTTCTATCGCGCCTTGGGAAAGTTATCAGCAAAGAACAAATTGCGGATGGACTTGCCAATTTTGATGATGAAATTACCCCGAATGCTGTGGAAATTTACGTAAGTCGATTGCGAAAAAAATTACAAGGTAGTGGCCTTGTTATCAAAACAGTGCGGGGTCTTGGGTACCTCATGGAAAAACCATGAGGCGCGCGCAAGCTTCCATCCGGACCCGTCTTTTCCTTTGGCTTATCGGGGTATTGATACTGCTCAGCATGTTGATGTTGTTCGAGCTACAAACGCGGGCCCGCATAGTAGCTAACGAGTCCTACGATCGTGTGTTGCTCGGATCCGCCCTCGCCATTTCTTCGCGCGTCTTTATTGTGGGGGATGAGCTGGATGTGGATATCCCCTATGTGGCATTGGAGATGCTTTCTTCTGAAGCGCAAGATCGGGTGTTTTACCAAGTGACGGCAGCGGGAGGACAGTTTTTGACGGGGTACGATGATCTTCCACCAATTCCCCCAAATATCAAAATAAATTCAGAACAGCCAGTTTTCTATGACGCTGTCTATCACGGTGAGAAAATACGGATCGGTGCGGTGAACCGATATGTTGCAAGCCCCAGATTATCCACCCGATTTACAGTAAAAGTTGCGGAGACAACAGACGCGCGTTCGGCCCTCATACAGGAAATGCTGGCCGGGGCAGTTGTGCGGCAACTGGCGCTGATATTTGTCGCGGGGCTGATTTTGTGGTTTGGGGTGAGCTGGGGATTGAAGCCGTTGCTTCGTTTACAAGCGGCCCTGCAAAGGCGAAGTCCAAAAGACCTGCGACCGATTGAGCATAAAGTGCCGGCAGAGGTGCAGCAGCTTGTCGACGCCATAAATGACTTGATGGCACGATTATCGCAGAATATTGAAACAACGCACCGATTTACATCAAACGCTGCGCATCAGCTTCGAACACCTTTGGCTGCCATTCAAATGCAGACAGAGCTTGCTCTTAAGACCAGTTCACAAGAAGATTTGCAGAACAGGCTGGAGTTTTTACGTCAATCCACGCGGCAATCTACCCGTTTGGTAAATCAGTTGCTCAGCCTAGCAAAAGCAACGCCGGATGAAACTGCGACTGATTTTGAAGAAATTAATTTGGTGGCCTTGTGTCAGTCCCTAACCAGTAAGTTGGTACCAGCAGCCTTAGACAAAAAAATCGATCTTGGTTTTGAAGATCAATCTGATGCCCCGATTATTCTGGGTCATCAAGATCTTGTTGAAGAAGCCGTAAAAAATCTGGTCGAAAATGCCATTGCCTATTGCCCAGAAGGGAGCGAGATCACAGTTCGTATTAAGCAGAACGACACAGATGCCATAATCGAAGTAGAAGACACTGGCCTTGGTATCTTCGAAGACCAACAAGAGAAAATATTTGAACGCTTTAACCGCGGTAACAGATCAGATGGGGATGGTTGCGGCTTAGGCCTCCCCATCGTAAAAGAAATCATCGAACGGCATAAGGGGAATATTGTCCTTACCAAGTCGTCGAAAAAAGGGACATTGTTTGCTTTGTTTCTCCCAATTGCCTAACTGTCTTTCAAGAACTTGTCGTGATCAAAATGGAACTCCTCACTTAGTGAGAGTTCTTGAGATCCCTATATTTAAGTCTCTTAAGGACAATGGGGAGTGAATTCACTTAATTGTCATTATTCCGAAATGAACATTCTGAGTATCATCAGGGCCTTCATGGATGAAACGCAGTCGGGAGAGAAACATGTTTGGCATTGTTATCGATTATGATTTTTCAGGTGATGAAGCGACGTGGCAGCAGGCGGTTGATACGTTTATTGGAAATATCGATGCAGACGCGCGGCTAAAGGGGCGGTTTAGGTATATGGTGACGGCGCGTAAAGACGGGACAGGCCGCGTTCATATTGGCCAGTGGGATGAAGAAGAAACACTCGCCCACTTACAAAGCCAGCCTTTCTTTGGAGAGTTTGCTGGAAAAGTGAAAGAATTCGCGGGCGACAGTTTGAAGGCAACGCCTTTTAAAACCATCGCCCAAACATCTGGATGAGCTTAGAAATTAGCTGCCAAGCCGTGCCTTTAGAAAAGACTTTACGCGGGCCAACGCATCTTTGTGTGCGGCTTCCGAATAGTGGTTGGTCTGGAACCAAAGCGGCGGCGCGGCGGCTACCTTCTTCGAAATAGTATCTTTGCGATAATCGGGATTGTCGAAGAAATGGGTGACGCCAGGGTAGAAGTGGGCACTGACATCATTGTTCATCACGTCGGCCTCGTTTGAGAGACGTTTACATAGATTAAATGTCATCATTTGATCGCTGATCCCTGCCAGAATAAGCAGCGGCGCACTGAACTGTTTTCCGGGCGCACAATTGGGATAGAGCGCAACCCCGGCGCTGAAATTAATATCCTCGATGTGAGACGGGCTTTGCCTGTCAAAGAAGGAGAGGATACGGCTACCGCCTAAAGAAAATCCAAGAAGGGCAATTTTATCGCTATCGACACTTTTCAAAGATCGCAAGTATTTTACCGCGCTTCTGGTATCCTCCGGCATTTCGATGTTGAGGGTATCTTGAAAGTTTTTACCGCCTCTGGAGCCAAATATATCAATAACTAGGCTGACATATCCCCAATCCGCGAGTGTCGCTCCCCAGTTTAGGTGCGATTGCTGCAACCCGTCATCCCCCACCAGAATAATAACTGCAGGACGAGGGCTGTTAGTTTCTGGTGTGAAAAGTGTGGCGTTCAGGTTAATCGTGGGTTTTGGGGCAAGGGACATTCCAAATTCCTTAACCCGGGTAACTCTGAATGGAGTAAGGGGAATTATTGCGCTGGGAAAGGTTACCTGTGATACGGCTTGCGTCTCTGCCTGTACAGGCGTCGGTATGTGCAAAACTGCAATGAGAAACCCTACAATCACTGTTGCAATTGACTGAGATAAAGTAGGTACTAGCATTATACTAATCCTTTCTTTTATGAAGGCAGATTAGCTAACTTTCTGTTTGTGGAAGAGTGAGAGCCAGATTGCCAAAATGTTCTTTCCTTATGAAGTAACGTTGCGCATCTGCGATGTTTTTCAAGGGGTAAGATTTCGCAAGCAGGGGCTTGATCTCGCCCCGTTCAATGTAAGAGACAATATTTCCAAATACAGGTTCATCCCAGCCCGTACAGCCGATCAAGTTGAGATCTTTCAAATAGAAATCTCTCATATCTAATGTGACCATAGGACCTGCTATGGCGCCAGATGACACATATCGCCCACCTCGCTTCAAAATGCGGATCATATTGCCGAAATTTGGACCCGCAACATTGTCGACAACGACATCCACTGATTCTTCAGTAAACGAACTTTCGGGAGCATCACCGCGATCAATGATGATGTCAGCACCGATTGATTTCACCAGTTCTGCTTTATCGGCGGTTGTAACGGCGGTGACGATAGCTCCGCGTCTTTTAGCAAGCTGCACAGCGGCGGATCCCACGCCGCCAGAGGCACCTGTAATTAAAACATGTTCGCCATCTCGTAAATTTGCGCGGTGAAGCATGTTTTCTGCCGTGCCGTAGGAGCACGGAAGGGTCGCAAGTTCAGCATCACTCCAATCGCAAACCACAGGGAAGGCTTCTGTCGCGGGGACTTTTATATACTCTGCAAATGCGCCATCGCTGTTTGATCCGATCCAGGTATTGTTCGGAGATGAGAAGCCATCCGGCCGCACGCAAGGCCGGACAATGACCCGTTTTCCAATCAGATGCGCGTCAGACTTGGAGAATGTGGCGGATACCATACCGCAGCAGTCGGTTCCTTGAATGAATGGAAACATGGATTTGCCGTTCCACCCGCCGTCGTCACTTTCTTCCTTTTGTGCACCTTCGGAAGATGTGTTTGTTCCGGACGTAACCGAAGAGGAATACCAGCCCAACCGTGTATTGATGTCTGTATTATTAACGCCCGCAGCGCCAACTTTGATTAGAATCTCTCCTTTATCCAGCACAGGCATAGGGACATCGCAATAGCTCAGCATGTCAAAATCACCGCTACCCATTGTGACTACTGCTTTCATTAACAGGGAGCCGCTATGCGCTTCAAATCGGGTTTGCTTGAAACGTGATGTATGAGTGCTCATCGGAAGTACTTACCAAGTTAGATACTGACGGAATGTGCAGATTTTTTTATCTTAAATGCAAAAGTGGAGTGGACGAATAAAAAAAATGATTTAGATCACTAGAATGTAGCCCATTTGTAGATTGACAACTTGAGTGCGATTATATTTATTGATCACTTAATTGATGTTAGAATTTAGAAGTTCTCTGATGGAGGGGATTATGACTAATCCGAATGTAACAACTACTGAAACGTCGACGCAGGTCTCTACCGGTAAAATGACATCGGTTTTTGTCTCGGCTCTGCTCGGTTTCTTCATGATTTATGGTGTTGGCTTTGCACAGCCAGATGCGCTTCACAATGCAGCGCATGACAGTCGCCACTCGCTTGTTTTTCCGTGCCACTAATAGACTGACCCTCGATTAATGAACTTTTCTTCGCTGCAGCGAATTTTGACGACCGCGATTATCTCGGGCGTGTTCGCAGGGATTCTAATTTCCCTTATCCAATTTGTGACAACGATCCCTCTTATTACAGAAGCTGAAATCTATGAAAGTCAGCCAGTGGCAAGTGCCCCAGCTACTGACGCTCATACAGAAGGGCATTCGCATGCCGCTGCAGCGCCCGCAGCCCATTCCCACGGGGATGAAGATAGTTGGGGTCCAGAAGATGGCCTCGAGCGGATGACTTACACCGTTATCAGTAATGTGATCGCGGGTGTTGGTTTTGCTCTGTTATTAGGGGCTGCCATGACAATGCGCGGACGTGATGTGGACGTAAAATCCGGTGCTCTTTGGGGCGTGTCAGGGTTTTTAGTTTTCTCGCTTTTACCCGCAGCGGGTCTACCCCCAGAAGTGCCAGGAACAGTTGGTGCCCCAGTTGAACTTCGCCAAATGTGGTGGTTTTTAACGGTTGCATGCAGTGGCGTTGGCCTTGCTATGATCGTTTTTAAATCATCATGGATTTGGCGTGGCGCTGGCGTCGTTCTTTTGTTGATCCCACATGTCATCGGTGCCCCGCATCCAGAAGTCGCAAGCGGTACTGCGCCTGCGTCATTGGCGGCCCAGTTCGCAATGATGACCATGATTACATCTGCGATATTTTGGGTGATGATTGGGAGTGTGTCAGGCTTTGTATTAGAAAAACTTCGCGCACTCTCTTGAAACTTTCAAGCGCTGCCTATACATCTGTCATCATGTGAGAACTTGAAACGGAAACCCGATTTATAAAAATGTTGAATTTTCTGAATAACAGATCTGCGAAAATCGGGGCAATCATCGCTCTGGTATTTGTGTTCAACATTTTCTCTGTGCTTCCCTCATCAATGCAGCATGCCGATGAAGGCGGTGCTTCGCACGTAATGACGGTGGAGGCGGGTGAGCTTTCGAAAATACCGGCAAAATCTATGCATGAACATATCGAAGTTTGCGGCATGATGACATGCTTCATCACTGTCGAAAATTTTCATGATGTTACCTTCATGCTTACCACCAACAAGCTGCAGTTTGCAGGCTTGCAAGAACAAATGGACGGATTGTCTCTCAATCCGCCAGTAGAACCTCCTAAAGTTTAGTTTGGCGTAACGCAGTTCCGCAGCAGATCGTTGCTGATGGTTTCCTGCGCCTAAATTACATCTCAAACAAACTCATGATATATCTCCAGACCCAGATTTTGGTGCTGACACCACTGGACTGGAGAGCTTTAGGAATTCAAAAATGAAAAATACAATTGTTTCACGCATCTCTGGCATTACTCTTGCGACCTTTGTCATTTTAGCAAGTCCAGTTGCTTTCGCATCAGGAAGTCACGGAGACGGTCACGACGATGTTAAGAAAACCACCATTGGTGCACCTGGAAAGTTCGCAGATGTAAGTCGCACCATCGAGATTAAGATGTATGACAATTATTACTCTCCAGAGAAAATTCAGGTGAAAAAAGGAGAGACAGTTCTATTTAAGATCACGAACGCTGGCGAATTTGTCCATGAGTTCAACATCGGTACTGCCGCCATGCATGCTGAACATCAAAAAGAAATGATGATGATGATGGAGCATGGTGTTCTCGAGGCAGACAAGATTAACCACAGCATGATGAAGATGGATATGGGGAGCGGTAAAACCATGGACCACAACGATCCGAATAGCGTTTTGCTGGAACCCACAAAAAGTGCCGAAATTATCTGGAACTTCTCGGATACAGCCAAGTTGGAATTCGCATGTAATGTGCCGGGTCATTACGATTCCGGTATGATGGGTGACGTTCATTTCAATTAGTAAAAACGGCGCGGCCTCTATATCGGTCGCGCCAATTTCGCTTAATTGGAGGAACTCATTATGCGAAGAATATTTACGCGCGTTTGTGCAGCTGTCGCGACTATTGTTGCGGCGACATCCAGTGTGGTTGTAGCGGGAACCTATAATCTAACAGTGGACCCAGTAGAAATCGATACTGGGGAGTTTAAGAAGACAGGGATCGGCTATAACGGAGCCTCACCGGGGCCAGTTTTAAAATTTACTGAAGGCGAAGACGTCACGATCAACGTCACCAATAATCTGGATGAAGCAACATCCATTCATTGGCACGGATTAATATTGCCATACAAAATGGATGGTGTCCCTGATATTAGTTATTCTGGCATTGAGCCCGGAGAGACTTTTACTTACAAATTTCCGATTGTTCAGTCCGGAACATACTGGTTTCATAGTCATTCCGGATTTCAAGAGCCGGATGGCGCTTATGGCGCAATTACAATTGCTCCAAAGAAACGTGAACCCTTCCGCTACGATCGCGATTATGTCGTTCAACTGACTGATAAGCATCCGCATTCGGGCAGCCGTATTATGCGAAATCTGAAAATGATACCGGATTATTATAATCGCAAACAGCAAAAACTAAGTGATTTCTTCAGCGATGCCGATGAAAACGGCATGTCTGCAACTGTTGAGGATCGGATGAGCTGGGGTAGTATGCGGATGATGCCAACCGACGTTGAAGACCTGCAAGGCTTCACACCGCTTATTAATGGCAAAGGTCCAAATCAAAACTGGACGGGATTGTTTATAGCAGGTGAGCGTGTGCGCCTGAGATTTATCAATTCATCAGCTATGACCTATTTTGATATACGGATACCGGGTCTTAAAATGACGGTAGTTGCGGCGGATGGCAATAATGTGCAGCCCGTAAAAGTTGATGAACTGCGCATCGGTGTCGCCGAAACTTATGATGTGATTGTTCGGGCCGAGGAAGACAAAGCCTATACAATATTTGGAGAAAGTATGGGTCGATCAGCCTTTGCCCGCGGAACACTCGCGCCGCGTTTAGGGATGAGTGCACCAGTTCCGGAAATGCGTAAAAGTCCTCTTCTTACCATGGCAGATATGGGGATGGATCATGGAAATATGGAAGGCATGGATCACTCAGGGATGAAGATGAACTCCTCATCAATGAAATCTATGGATCACGCGTCCATGAAAGGTATGGACCATTCCAAAATGCAAAAGCCAGAAAATCCGTTCTATGCCAAAAGGAGTGGTCTTATCCCCGTGGCAGAAAATGGGGGTAAGTTTTTATCGTACGCGGACTTGAAAGCACAAAAGCCGCTCTATAAAGACCGGGCGGCAACACGAGAAATCGAGTTACGTTTAACGGGTAATATGGAGCGCTATATTTGGTCCATTAATGGTGTCAAATATGATGATGCGGATCCGATAAAGTTGCAATATGGGGAACGTGTCAGGTTTAAGTTTGTTAACGAAACCATGATGACCCACCCCATGCACTTACATGGAATGTGGAGTATTTTGGATGTAGGTGCCGGAAAGTGGGACCCAATAAAACATACAATCAGCGTCGCCCCCGGTACCACTGTTTTTTCCGAAACTGAGGTGGATGCAGAGGGGCAGTGGGCTTTTCACTGTCATCTGTCATATCACGCATCAGCCGGAATGTTCCGCAAAATCGTGGTCGAAGGAGGACCAGAAAATACTGCAGAGCAACCAATAAAGAAAGGGGCGCTACAATGACTTTTATCAGGAAAAATGCGTGCTCTGCTTTGATTGCTGTTTGTGTATTTTCTCTTCCAATCTCTGCCAATGCTGAAGAGCTTATCTATGGCTTTCAAGCAGAAGAATTTGAATATCGGGCGGGCGAAAATGGGGAAGATTTGTTAGTTTGGGAAGTCGATGCGCTAGTCGGGTCGGACGAATTAAAGCTGCGCCTGGAAAGTAGCGCTGAATTTGATCTAGATGCCAAAAACTTCGAGGATCTATCTAATCAAATCACTTTGCAGACACCCATATCTGATTTTTGGGATGTTAAAGGGGGTATTCGTGCGGATACTCCTGAGGGCAGCAATCGTTGGTATGGCGTTGTTGGTATTACAGGCCTTGCCCCGCAATGGATCGAAGTCGACGCGGATCTGTATTTTAATAACAAGGGTGACTTGTCTGTTAGTTTTGACGCGGAATATGAGCTTCTGATCACGAATTACCTGATCCTGACTCCCTCAGCACAAATTGAAGCGGCTTTTTCAAGTGATGAAGAGGTTGGTGTGGGGTCCGGTATCAACAGTGCCGAAATTGGTCTGCGTCTTAGTTACGATATCCTTGATAGAGCCATCTCTCCCTATGTGGGCGTTGTATATGAAAGAAAATTCGGCCAAACAGCGAATTTCGCGAGGGATGAAGGTGAAGAGACCAGTTCCTGGCAAGCGGTGATTGGGACGAAATTACTGTTTTAGAGCGTAAATGACGATTTGAGTTGAGAGGAGTTTACGGGCTCCTCTCATTTCATAAGCTTTGAAGAAGGAGTTGGAGAGATGGTCGGTAAATTACACTGGATACTGATGGGAGTGTTTTTGATGCTCCCCATT
>MAAC01005938.1_pt1 | contig 73936 bp, 77 predicted proteins | sample 1115981 | NCBI WGS metagenome assembly MAAC01 (sample SAMN04961126, study PRJNA320927) | seawater metagenome | isolation source: sample BD02T64 sea water enriched with oil for 64 days | place: USA:Gulf of Mexico | collected 2013-07-27
CCGCGTTGGGCAATAGGTATGTTTGGAACAATTTCCATTTCTATCGTATCTTTGTCTAGTATTAGGTACATAAAGGGTTGTTTTAAAATGTTTTACGTCGATAATGCAAATATCTACAAGACTTTTTATATCTTTAAAAAAAAAGTTTAAATCACTTGATATTGAGGCTCTAACAAACACTCCAAATCATGAAGAAAAATATATTGGGCATTTTTACCCTTACGCTACTTGTTTTTGCGAGTTGTACACAGGACAAAATTGAGAGTCCATTAGATCAAAATTCTGACCGTATTGACGATATTTCAAAAGAACTCTTGAGTATTGATCAGATTAATAGAATTATTGATCAAAGTTTAAGAGCTTCGGGTGATTTTAGTTGGGAAATTGTGAGTGACCAAGTTTTATGGAGTGCAACAGTTCATGGAAATGAAATTCTTACCATTGGTTACGGAGACAAGGATGAGAGTTTTAGGACTTCGGATAATCAAAGATTGACAGGAGCTAAAAATTCTATTATTGATTTAGCTCGTTCTTTTGAAGGCACTTCGGAAAGGGGAATACTTATTGAAGACGATGCGGTTTTAAATGTTATTGATCTTCATGTGAAAACGAAGGAAACGATTTCAGAATTGCGTAAAAGAGATGATGTTCGATATCTAGAACCAAATGGGTATGCATTTTTCACAGCTTCTGGTTACTATCCTGCTAATAGATCTTCAATTGGTTGTAGTAAAGATGGGCAATCCCTTAACGGAAATGATTATCGTACCGTAGCTCCAAATTCTTTGGTTAGCTGGACTTTTGATCAGCATAATGTGGAAGCTGCATGGGCGTATAGTACAGGTGCTGGAATAACAGTTGGATTGATTGATACGGGAGTGTCTCGAAGTCAGCCATTCTTAGGAAATAATTTTAATGATGGTTATAGCAGTGGAAGGAGTATTCAGAAATATGGAACATTTATAGACTCTCCTTGGTGGTGGTCGAATAATTACGATGGTCCTCACGATAAATGTGGTCACGGAACTGCTATGGGATCTACCATTGCTTCTCCACGTAATGATAACTATATGCCTGTGGGAGTTGCTTACAATTGTAATTTGGTGTCATATCGTGCTACCGAAGATGTAGTGTTGAACGATTACCACGAACGTAAGGGAGTAAAAGCGGCTCTTGTTGCTTTAGGAAATAGAAGTGATGTTAAGATTATATCTATGTCTGTAGGATACCCTTGGTCTATTCGAAACGTTAGGGATGGAATAAGATATGCTCATAATAGAGGAAAATTAATTTTTGCAGCTGGAGGAACTTCTACGGAATTAACTAATTGGTATCCTGTGATTTTCCCTGCAAGTATGAGTGAAGCGATTGCTGTAACAGGAATCACAGATGATGGTTCCTATCAACAATGTGATACCTGCCATGATGGGAGTCAGATTGAATTTACCGTAGTTATGGAACGAGATAACAATAATGAACGTACGGGAACTGTACTTGGTTTTTATGATGGAGATAAGAAGTATGTAGGCGGATCATCAGTAGCTACTGCTACTACTGCTGGAATTGCAGCTTTGGTTTGGGCCAAGCATCCAGGATGGTCACGAAGTCAAGTGTTGACTAAATTAAGACAAAGCGCAGAATTTTACCCAACAAAGAGTAGCACTAAAGGCTATGGGAATATAGATGCGCTGCAGGCAGTTCAATAAACATTGATATTAAGATAAAAAGGTTCAGAAAAATTAATTTTTCTGAACCTTTTTATGTATACGTGGTGTATATACTGAAAATACTTCTTTAGAACAAAAACCCTCCTCAAAGCTGCTTGCGTCTTGAAGTGGTTTTTGTTTTTATATTCTAATGGTTTCCATAAACAACAAAAGACAAGGCAGTATTTATTCCAGTACCGGCTGGCGACTGACAATTTATTGTAAAGGTATTAGCTCCAGTTGGATTGTAACCACAGATCTCTGGTGAGCCAATACCAGAGGTAAAAGGTGATATCATAACTACTGTGTTAGCAGCATTTGTATTAAGATCTAAGACAACGTCATATATTCCGGTTCCAGAATTAGTAACAGAAGTGACGCCGTATCCGACTGAAATACCACCAGCAGATGTAATACTAGCATATGCTATAGGCATAGAATTACCATATACTGTATTAAGCTGAGGTGCCGTTGTTGTCGTATTTATTCGAGTACGTCCATCTCCTTGAACTTGGAATGCTACTGCTCCATTATTCCTAGCTTCTATAAATTGGGCATCGTCAGAACTTCCTGCGGGCATTTCTAGATTAATAATGTCATTGGCGGCTACAACGGCAACCGTAGCCCGAATATCTAGTATTTCCCCAACAATAGTGTTGTCTCCACTAATGGTTAAGACATCTGCACTGCTAGTACCGTCACCAATTCTAGCATCCGCTGGCATAGTGTCGGCAGATTTAGCATAGGGTACACTTACAAATTCGGTAGTTCCAACAGAGGTTCCATTTAAAGAAACTTCCAAGAAGTGAGCGTCTGCAGCCCAATCAATTGTTAGTCCCGAAACACTCCCTATTTGAACTGAGAATACACCATTTGCATCTGTTGTTGGATTTTGTGTTTCTGAAAATACAACTGGACCCCCGGCATTTCCTTCGTGAACATCAAAATCAATGGTAACAGCTGTATTGATGATTAGGTTTCCACCAGCATCTCTAGCTACAGCTTGATAATTAATCATATCTGCCGCTGCCATTCTGTTTTGAGGTGCTGAGTTATTTATTGTTCCGTCATTACTTTGTAAGGTGTTGACGTTAGAACTTGTTTGTGCCTCTCTAAGGGCTTGATAGTTTGAATCATTGTTCTGTCCTCCTTCAACATTTTGTGCAAAAGCACTCGAGATTGTAAATAAGAAGGAAACGATTGCGATATAAGTCATTTTAGTTTTCATAATTATTGGTTTTATTGTTTTATTGTTTGATTATTTTTATTGTTTTTGATTTATTGGTAACACGTTGTAGGATGTTTAACACGTACATACCCGTGGAATAAGACTGAAAGTCTAGTGTTTCGTTGGTAGAACTATTTTTTAGTTCTTTTCGAAATACTTGTTTCCCATTAGTGTTGTAAAGGGTAACTTCAAAATCTTGCCCGGCCAATTCATTGAAATTTAGGTTCAAATAGTCGGTCACGGGATTTGGATATGCAGTGGTTTGCACTTCCAAAGTGAAATCTTCGTTACTTAATGTAATCTCTACAATTGCTCCAAGCCAAAAGCCTTGCGCTAAAGAATCACCACTGGAAATTGTTCCAACGGTTGCTTCTCCGGCAGTAAAACTTAAGGTATTGGAGGCACCACTAATAGTGGCTCCTGAGCTTGCAACAACCACCTGGCTCAAACTTTGAGCGTAGCTCGTGGTGATTGGTAAAAGTGCAATGAGTATTGCATACATTGTTTTTTTCATAATTCAGTTTTTAAAAGGTTACTAGTATTAATAGCTATTGTGAGTTTCAAAATTATCTAGGTTCGTGGAAATGTTGTATCAATTTTGTAACAGTCTTACTAACAGATGTAACATTAGCTATTCTCTAGAGTCATATATTTTATTGAACTCGTTGAGGCAGAGTTGCGACGAAGGCTGGCCTCTTGCAAGAGCTAAAAGACTGATATTCAAAATGGTAAGCCCTTTGAATTTTATAGGGTTTAAGGCTTAAAAAAGTTTAGGTGGGAATGTAAAGAGGAATAGGGGTTTACCCCCTTTATTTAAAAGTGTTTTACTCCGCGATTAATGTTAAGCTTTGTGCGTTATTTGTTTATGACTTGTTAAATTAAAGGAACTTGTTGTGAGGTATTTTTGAAGTGTGTTTACATTCTTTAAATTATTATCTCTAATTTTATATAAACCTTAAAAACTCATTATTATGGAAAATCGGTATAGTAGACCTATTATCATTATATTATTGTTGATAATCGCCTTTCTTTTTTGGACGATTTTAAAAGGAGGGGACACCTCACCGCCAGAGCAAACGATTACTTTTGAAGAAGCAAAAATTCTTGAGGAAGCATACCAACGATCACGCACTCCAATATTAACAGAGGGCCTAGGATTCGAGGATACTCGTGATTTTTGGTTTTCGTTGGAAACAATTGACCAATATTTAAGGTATGTAAAGGCGGAAGGTAAAAAATTAGGAAAAACCGATTTGGGAATTCGAATCTATTTGGGTGTATATCCAGAAGAAGGAGGATATCCACAACCTGGATTGAGTACGGTTTTCTTTGTTCCAACCTCTTCAACGCAAGAAGGCTCGCCCATTAGGCAAGGATTTGTCCCCTTTTTACCCACAGAAGAAAACATTGAAGGGATAGACGCATTGAATTATGGTACAGGCGGAATTCCACCAAACGCATTATAACTTTATAATCTCCAATGTCATATTTTTTTCCAATTATACAATTAATTGCTGCTATTGTTGGGGTGTTAAATTATAAAAAATTAGTTTTTTATAGAGAAAAATATTTTCTTTTATTATTATGGTATACTTTTATTGTTGAGGCAGTTAACCTTATATTAAACACTTGTTTTTTAATAAATTTAGAATGGTGGCATGGGATTTATTCAGTAATTAGCTTTCTGTTTTATTTTTATTGGTATTATAATGTTTTAGAAAAAAAATTAGTCAAGAGAATAGTTGTTTTTTTTATTGTATTATTTACCAGTATTACGTTGTTAACGTATATTTTTCCAAAGGAATTAAGCAATCAAGGATATTCGTTTATCACAGGAGCAATAAGTTTATTGGTATTAACTTTTTTCCACTTTTATCAATTACTCAGTAGTAATGAGATTTTAGTTGTTAAAAATAAATTGAGTTTTTGGGTCTCAACTGGTCTTTTACTTTTTTATATGGGTATAATTCCTTTAATACTATTATCTAAATACTTAGTTATTGAGGGTATGAGTAAAACAATTATTTTATTGAGTCTCAATATAATTTTGTATGGTTGTTATATAATTGGATTTCTATGGGCGAAGAAGAGGTAAAATCATTTTTAATTGTCTTTTCAATAATTGCATTTTGTTTAGCGCTAACAATAATTCTTTTATTTTCTATTTTTCAGAAAAGAAAAAATAAATTATTGAGGGAGCAACAAGACTCAGAGAACAGGTTTAAGGAAGAAATTATTGAGACTCAAATTGAGATAAAGGAAGATACCCTACGGAATATAAGTTGGGAACTGCACGATAATATTGGGCAATTACTTACTTTGTCTAAAATACAAATGCAAAATGCTAAGGATGATCCGGCTGCAATTGACGAAGCGATAGAAACTGTTGGGAAAAGCCTCAATGAACTTAGAAGTTTATCGAAGTTGATAAACCCGGATACCTTAATTAACCTCACATTAGTAGAGGCATTGCAGATGGAGACTGAGCGCTTTACAAGGCTTAGGTATTTGGAGGCTACTATGAATTGTTCAGTGAATTACTTTGCTATTGATAGTAAAATTGAGCTCATTATATTTAGGATGTTACAAGAGTTTTTTACCAATACAATAAAGCATTCTAAGGCCACAAAACTTAATGTTGAGGTTAATTATGAAGACCATACCTTAAAAATAAATGCTGAGGATAATGGAGTTGGCTTTGATGCTTCAAAGATTCACTCTTTTAAAGGTATTGGTTTGAGTAATATATATAACCGGGCAAAACTTATAGGCGCCAAGGTGGTGATCAATTCGCAAGAAGGTAAGGGAACTCGCTTCTCTTTAATTTATAAAATTTAATTGTTATGAAATATTCAGTAGTAGTTGTAGATGATCATATGCTCCTTTCACAGGCAATAGGTGGGTTAGTTGATGCCTTTGATCAATTTGAAGTGTTGTATTTATGTAAGAATGGGCAGGAATTAATTCAGCAATTTAAGAATAATAAAAATATTCCCGATGTTGTTCTAATGGATGTTAATATGCCAATTTTAAATGGTATTGAAACCACCGCTCATTTAAAGGAACATTTTCCAGATGTCAAAGTGCTGGCACTGTCTATTGAAGAAGACGAAATGACTATCCTAAAAATGTTGCGTGCTGGAGCCAAGGGATATTTAATGAAGGATGTGAAGAAAGCTGAATTACAAGAAGCCTTGCTCGAAGTTATCGAAAACGGGTATTTTCATACAAATACCATAGCAAAGATTTTAGTCGATTCGTTACGGCCCAAAGAGGGGAGCGTGGCTAACCTAAAAGAACGTGAAATTGAATTTATTCAGCATGCTTGTACCGAAAAAACGTATAGAGAGATTGCTGATATTATGTGTTTAAGCCCAAAAACAATTGAAGGATATCGTGATGTGCTTTTTGATAAACTCAATCTAAGAAACCGAACAGGACTAGTAATTTATGCAATAAAAAATAAAATATTCAAACCTTAACGGACTCTTGAAACGGTCAACCCATCTCTAATAGGTAGTAGAACTGTTTCAAGTTGAGGATGGTCATTTAGTAATTGGTTGTAGATCAACAACGCCTTGGTGTCAAGGTCGTCATTTTCTACTGGCTCAACAATTTTCCCGCTCCATAATACATTATCACTCAATATTACTGCTCCTGATGTTAATTTCGGAAGTAGAATTTCTAAGTAGTTTGGATAGTTTCTTTTATCCGCGTCTATAAATACGAGATCGAATGCCTTGTCAAGCTTCGGAATTATTTCCAAAGCATTTCCCGTATGCTGAACGATCTGTGAACCATAATCCGAAGTATCAAAGTATCTTCTCTGAAAATCGTATAGTTCTTCATTTATATCAATGGTGTGCAATTCACCATTTTTCTGCATTCCTTCAGCTAGACATAGGGCAGAATAGCCTGTGTATGTTCCAATTTCCAAAATGGTTTTTGGATGAATCAACTTTGAAAGCATGCTCAAGACTCTTCCTTGTAAGTGTCCACTGAGCATTCTTGGTTGCAATACTTTTTGCCAAGTTTCCCGACTTAATTCTTGCAGCAAGCCTGGCTCCGCTTGGGAGTGTGCAATTACATAGTCATTGATTTTTTCAGGAAGGAAATCCATAGAATATTTTTTAATGAATCCCCGCCATCATTTTTTTAATTATTGGCGAAAGGAGTATTGCAAATATACCGACAATTATACTTATGAATCCAAAACTAGCATAGACAGATACGTACGAAAATAATTGCTGAAATGCTTCGCTTCCGTTCATAGCAATTTCTGGAGTTAGGCCAGTTACAGCTTCAACAATTTTTCCGAATAAACCCTTAGAAAACATATTTATTTCTCCTTCTGCCACTGTTGTAAGTTTGGCGATTTTTCCAGCAAAATAATGTCCATAAAAATTAGCCGAAAACCAAACGCCCATAATAAAGGCAATATATTTTAGTGGAGATAATTCGGTCATTTTTGAAAGCCCAATAGGCGATAAAAACAACTCACCAATCGTTAGAACTAGGTAACCAATAACTAAGTAGGACATTGAGGTTCTTGCAAAATCATCTGTACTATGTGCAGACATGGCAAAAACTATAAACCCTAGCCCAAGAAATAACAGTCCGAATCCAAATTTAATAGGCGAGTTAGGGTTTTTTTTACGTTTGTTTAAGAAAGGCCAGAGCAACGAAAATGGGATTGCAAAGAGCATTATAAAACCAGCATTAATGCTATTGGTCCCCGCAGCATCCATCCCAACCAAGTTTACATTTCGGTCGGCAAATAAGGTTAGAGAACTACCCGCTTGTTCAAAAATTGCAGAGAATAAGGTGTATAAAACCGTAAAGTAAACTGCAACTAATAGTCGTTTTTTCTCAATGGAACTTACTTTATTGAGAATGTTGAATATGTAGTAAATTAAAAAGGTGGAAACCACCCAGACAAGATAATGTTCGTACTGATGAAATTTAACAATTAAGGCAAACAACGGAACTATGAGAAAAGAAAGAACAATAATTAATTGCCCTTTTTTCATTCCGAAGGTTTTAGATTGATAGTTTTCTTCATTTGGGGTTAAACCTTTTCCTTCAAAAGCATTTCCTTTTAATCCCTTCTGAAAAACAAAAAGGCCCAGTAACATTCCTATTCCGGCTAGTACAAATCCGTAATGCCAGCCATAGTTTTCAGCAAACCATGCGCAGGCCAAAGGAGCGATTGCCGCACCTAAATTTATTCCGAGGTAAAAAATAGTAAAACCACTGTCACGTCGGGCATCACCCTGTTCATACAATTCACCTACAAATGAAGAGATGTTTGGCTTAAAGAAGCCGTTACCCACAATAATAAGTCCTAATGAACCATAAAAGAATACTGGATGTTCAATTGTAAGGAAGAAATGCCCAAATGCCATAAGAATACCGCCGAGGAGAATTGCTTTTCTAAAACCTAAAATTTTATCAGCAAGTATTCCACCAATCATTGGAGTAACATATACCAAAGACATATAGGCCGCATATACACCAAAGGCCATGTCATCATCGAACAAAAGATGTTTGGTCATATATAATACAAGTAGAGCTCGCATTCCGTAAAAGGAAAATCGTTCCCATAATTCTGCAAAGAATAAGTATAACAATCCTTTTGGATGTCCGAATACTTCGGTTTTAGGTAATTTACTGGATATAGAGCTCATAAGTATTTATCTTAACTTTTGAGCAAGGTAATGGGGAGTTTTCTGGCCAGAAACTGGAGTTTCAAATTGTAATAAAAAATATGAGATTGTGCCTATCTGCACTTAGGGTTACAATTAATTACAAAGTTCTGCATACTCGTTGTTTTCAATGCTTTTAGAGAAGTCTTCTAGTAGAGATCTATCAAAATCGATGTTTTCAGGAATTATCCTAAGTTGGTACTTACTCTCACCAATAAATGTGAAAAGATCTCTTCGTTCTAATTTTTGAGCTGTATTCAAGGGAAGAATACTGTTCAAGTTTTCAATAATACGGGTTAGGTAGGTTTGATTTGTAATTTCTCCGCCTAAGTTTACAAGTATGGTTTGGGTGTCACCTTCACCAAATTTACGCCTCACTGCAAATTTTAGTAAGTTCTTGTATTGGGTTGTTTTAGATCCAAAATCAATTGTTTGGTCAAAAATTCCCTTTGTTGGAATACTGATTTTAATCAAGTTCCAATCTAAAAAGGAAATAGACATCTCATTGGGCTTTGGCATACTCGCCAATCTTATAACCCAGGTTGTAGCCAAAACTAAGAAGATGGAAATTAGAGAGGTCTTTGCGCAGATTTTAATAAAGTTGTTTGTGAAATCACTTCCAAAATTTATAAACACTTCAGAAAGTTGAGAAACAAACGTTAAAAGTATTACTAAAACTGAAATAACTCCAACTACTTTTAATCCTCTATACGCGAAAGTTCTGTAAAAAGAAACACCCAACAAATAACATAAGAAACCAGAAAGGATTAAATCGGGTATACTGCTTATTTTTAAATTATAAATGACATTATTTTCTCCTAACAGCGGAGATAGAATAAAAGTAAAAAGAGAAATGACAATTATTAGGATAACAATCTTTTTAATATTTTTTTTATTGTTGTAAATGAATTTAGGCGCGTAATAGAAATAGAATAGTGCTAATAGCAAAAACATATTATTGACTATCGAGAATAAGTTTGACCCTAATTGATATCCTTGTGTCTCGGTAAATGAAAAGATGGTTCCAATATAAGTCCAACAGCCCGCAAAAACCCATATAAGCATAGCGAAACTTAAATTTAGCAATCCCTTGTCAACTCGTTTTTGTGTTTCGTCTTCTTCAAGTAATTGCTGAAACCTGGTTCTTATATTGAACCATATAGCCATAAGCAAAACGGCACCAATAAATGAAATGAAAATGTGGGATAGAATATAGAACCTAGCAACCTCTGTCATATTAACCAAGAATTCGGTTAATCAATTTCTGCGTTGCGACCTCGTCATCGCCACAGAGCCATTTAATTACATTATCCTCCCAGATAGCATCGCATTCTTTTGCGGTTAAAATATCTCGTTCCATTGCCAAATCCAATATCTTTCCTGGGTAGGAAGATTGAACTTCACTATCCATTTCGCCAAGGGGATAGGGATCATCAAGTCCCATAACAATCTGTTTGGAAGTTTGATTCTCAACTACCAATTTTAAGGATCCAGTATCGTGTACTAAAGTGTCAAAGAAAATATTTTTATGCCCAACTGCCTTTCTAGGGTGTGATTTCCCCTCAAAAAGATCTGGTCGACCATCAAAACCTTGTATTCTTCGACCAAGATTCATTTGTGCCAATTGACCACCATGTGCAAAGCAGGTTCGCATATTAGGGTACTTATCAGCGTATCCATTCAGCGTTAAAAAGTGATAGGCGTCGGCGCACTGAGCCAGCATCCATATGAGATGAAAACGCCAAGAAGTATTCTCAAGCTTAATGAACTTCTCTCCATCATAAGGATGAATCTCTACGGCAAGGTTATATTTACTTGCCATTTCAAAAATGGGTTCATTTTCTTCATCAAAAATACAACGCCAGGTACCAATGGTATCCATATAGTGAGTTGGCAAGCATAAAAGCTGCAAGCCTAATTCTTCAACACAGCGTTCAATTTCCCATAGTGCTCCACGTACAAAACCTGGGTGCACTACAAAACCACAAGTGAATTTAGAAGGGTTATCGTGTTGAACTTTAGCATTGTAATCGTTTTGAAATCGCAATGCTTGTTTCATTTCCTCCACACGCAGACCATTTCCGTAGAGTTGAGATAGATTTAAAACCACCGCATGATCAATCTTAAAACGATCCATCCACTCTAACTTTTCATCAAGGAAGAAACTCGAATCGGTTACAGGTCTACTCCAATCTTTCTGGAGCATAAATTTTCTATCCTTATCAACCCAAAAGATACCTTTGTCCTTCATAAATTGAGGAATTTCTTCCGGATAAGGAAGTAAATGAGAATGACCGTTAATACGCAATTTTCGTTTCATAGTCTAAAGTTACAAACTTTTTGTGCGCCCGCCATCCACTGGAAGATTAATTCCATTAATATAACTGGCAGCTTCACTTGCTAGAAAGGCAATAGCGTATGCTATTTCTTCGGGTTGTGCAAAACGTTTAGCTGGAGCCACACTCTTCATCATTGCTTCTGCCTCTTCAAAGGAACCGTTTATTTTTTTGGCAACGTTGTGCAGGATGTCGGTAAGCCTTTCCGTAGCTGTGGCACCAGGTAAAACATTATTCACAGTAATCCCAAAAGGACCAACCTCGGTCGCTAAGGTTTTACTCCAATTGGCGACTGCTCCACGAATCGTATTGCTTACGCCAAGGCCTTCGATAGGTTGTTTTACTGAAGTTGAGATTACGTTAATAATACGGCCATAACCAGAGTCTTTCATTCCTGGAATTACAGATTGTGCTAAAACATGATTGCATTTAAGATGTTGCGTAAACGCCGCTTCAAATTCATCTAGACCAGCGGTAAGAACGGGGCCCGCCTTTGGGCCTCCAGTATTGTTAATTAGGATATGATAGTTGTTTTTTTTTGTTGCTTCGGAAAGAACCTCCTTTAATGCTTGTGGGTTGCTAAAGTCAACCACTAGGTAGTTATGTTTTTGTCCTTCTGAAGTTGACAACTCCCCTAAAACGGTTTTTAGTTTGTCTTCATTACGTGCTAAAAGCGTTATTGTCGCTCCCAGAGAGGCCAGTTCCATAGCCGATGCTTTTCCAATTCCTGCGCTACTTCCGCAGACCAAGGCGTTTTTATTTTTTAAATTTAGATTCATTTTTTTATTTGTCAGGCTGAGCTTGTCGAAATCTTTTCGAAATGCCATTCCACTGCACTTCAACAAGCTCAGTGTGACATCACGAGGTGACAACCTCATAGTTAATTTATTCGTATTTAATACACACATTTTTCGCTTCTGTAAAAAAGCGTAAGGCTTCAAAACCTCCTTCACGACCTACACCGCTATCTTTCATACCGCCAAAAGGAGTTCGTAGATCTCTATTGAGCCAAGTGTTTACCCAAACGATACCGGCTTCGAGCTGTTTGCTGACTCGCATGGTTCTATTGAGGTTGGTGGTCCAAAGAGTAGCTGAGAGACCATACTTTACACCATTTGCCATTTCTAAGGCTTCCTCTTCCGTTTCAAAAGGCATCAAGGTAACAACAGGTCCAAAAATCTCTTCCTGATTGACCCTACATTTGTTGTCATAGACTTCAATCACGGTAGGTTCTAGATAGTAACCGTTTTCAGATCCCTTAACTGTAACCGACTTTCCTCCGAAAAGGATTTTTCCACCTTCTTCTTCTGCGATTTTAATATAGGACTGAACTTTTTCTAAATGTGGTTTAGAGACCAGCGCACCAATATTGGTGTCTGAATCAGAAGGGTTGCCGATTTTTAGTTGTTGCACTTTAGCAACAAAATCTTTTTTGAATTGTTCATAAATTGATTTCTCAACAAAAATTCTACTTCCGCAGAGGCATATTTGCCCTTGATTTGCAAAAGAAGACTTCACTGTCACAGCAAGCATTTTATCATAATCACAATCTGCAAAAATGAGATTTGGATTTTTACCCCCGAGTTCAAGAGATAGTTTTTTAAACATCGGTGCTGCAGTACGAGCGATATGTTCTCCAGTTTTGGTTCCTCCTGTAAATGAAATTGCTTTTATATTTTGATGTTCCACGATGGCCTGACCGGCAGAAGGTCCAGTTCCGTGAACAATATTCAAAACGCCATTTGGAAGTCCTGCTTCGGTACAAATTTCGCCCAATAAAAAAGCAGTCATTGGTGTGACTTCACTAGGTTTAGCAATTACCGTATTTCCAGCTGCAATTGCGGGTGCTATTTTCCAAGTGAATAGGTATAAGGGTAGGTTCCAAGGTGAAATACAGCCAACAACACCAATTGGCTGTCGCAGTGTAAAATTCATAGTGTTTAAACCGATACTTTCATGCGCATCACTCGAAAATTGCGTAATGGCGTTTGCAAAAAACCGAAAATTACTCGAAGCTCTTGGGATATCTACAGCTTTGGCTAAACTCAATGGTTTTCCGTTGTCTTTCACCTCAGCTTCAGCAAGACGATCGAGGTTGCTTTCGATAAGCGTAGCAATTTTTAACATAATGCGACTCCGCTCGCCTATTGTGGTATGAGACCATTTAGGAAAGGCTGCTTTTGCTGCTTCGTAGGCTGAAGTTATATCTTGAGCATTCGAATTGGCAATTTGAGCATATACTTCCCCATTGCTAGGATTATAATTGTCAAGCCATTCCCCAGATTGAGGTTCGCGGTACTCTCCATTTATGTAATTAAGAATTTTTTCCATTCTTGAATGTCAAATTAATTAAATCTAATCTATTTTCTATCGGGCCTTTTTTATCTAAAATTTCGTCACTAAAATGTTCGGGTCTTTTCTCTTTTGAAAATTTTTCAACATTGTAGTTAGAAGATTTTCCCTTTGGAATACTTAAACTTTTCCAAGTATCTCCTTTTATCATTCGAGCAACATATACAATTTGACCGATATGGTAAGAATAATGCGCAAATTGATGATTGATAGCTTCCATTACTGTATGTCCTTGATTTCGAATATAAACTTCGGTGTTAAAATTTTCTTTATTAATAGAATTTAAAGCAAGAAAGAGACATTCCCATGCTTCATTCCATTTCTTTAACAATTCTTCTTTAGAGCTAATTATGGGTTCAAACTCTAAATCTCGATTACGCCACTCTTTTTCTCCATCAGATATTAAAAAATCTGTCCATCTAGATTTCATATTTCCTTGAAGGAGGTTAACAATAATGGCTATTGAATTACTTTCTTCATTGAACTTCCAAAACAAGTCCTTTTCCTCAAGTTGGTCAAACGTTTGTTCTCCCAAATGCTTATAATATTCAAATTGCTTACGAATGCTGTTAAGGTAATTAAGCTCCATTTTCAACTAAGAATTAACTTTCTTATAAGCCATCGCCTTGATCTCAACAACCAAATTTGGATGTGGTAATTGATGCACTGCCACCGTTGTTCGAGTGGGTCCAGTCGCTTTGTCAAAAAACTCGGCGTAGACCTCATTGTAACCAGCAAAATCATTCATATTTACAAGAAAGGAGGTGACATCCACGACATCTGCCATCGTTGCTCCTTCAGTAACCAAGAAATCTTTAATGTTTTCTAATACAGCACGTGTTTGTTCTTTAACATCCAATCGCATAGAGCCCATTTCATCCACTTTATACACACCAGCAAATGTGTTATCAGCCAACCGAGAACTGGTTCCGGAGATAAAAATGAAATCACCTACCCGTTTTACATGCGGATAAGCACCTCTTGGGGTTGCTTTTCCTTCTACTAATCTACTTTTCATAGTGTTTATTTTATATTTCTTGCTACCAAGTCATCATGAAGAATTTCTTGGGTCTCTTTATTTACCAAATCCAGTTTTTCTGCTAGGCTCATTGCTTCGGGAAGCTTTCCATCATCAATTAGATTTAGGATCGCTTTATCTTGCGCTCTTCCTTTTTTCATTGCCTCTTCATAGGTAATATGTTCATTGAAAGTTACCAAGGAGTATTTGGAAGAATACGCTTCTGGGAATTCTGCCTCAAAAGCTGTTTCCAATTTTCTTTTCTTCTGAAATAAGGGACTTGCTGTATGCTCTTTCATTTCATGAAAGTTATCTACCGCCAAATCTGCAATAGCGTCTGTATCTATTTTACGTGCTTTTTCGTATTCTGAAAAAACCTTCGTCCAATCACCTTCAAACTTCCCTAGCACTTCGTCGAAGACCACTACGTCTTCAAAAGAAGCGTTCATTCCTTGCCCATAGAAAGGTACAATTGCATGAGCTGCATCTCCAAGGAGTAGGGTTTTTCCATTGCTATTCCACGGAGAACATTTAATCGTTCCTAAAGGACCGGTTGGGTTTTCAAAAAACTCTTCTTCTAAGGTAGGCATCAAAGCTACTGCATCTGGAAACTCACTGTTAAAATATTCCATCACCTTTTCTTTGGTGGTCAAGTTCTCGAAACAATAATCACTATTAGCATATGGAGCAAAAAGTGTAACTGTAAAACTACCGTCCAAATTTGGTAAGGCGATAAGCATATCTTTTCCACGTGGCCAAATATGCAGTGCTCCTTTATCTGTTCTATATCCACCATCTTTCGTGGCAGGAATAGTAAGTTCTTTATAACCATGTGTCAACCAATCTTGGGAAAAACTAAACAAGAATTTTCGATGGTTGAACATGCTCTTCCGAACCATAGAACCTGCTCCATCCGTTCCTAAAAGAATATCTCCACTTAGGGTAGTTTCTGTGCCAGTCTTATAGTTTTTAAAAACTCCGGAGGCATTTTCTAAATCCACCGTCTTACATCCGTGATTAAAAATAAGAGTGACGTTTGACATTTTTTCCGCAGCGTCGAGGAGCAGCATATTTAATCCTGGACGCGAAATGGAATTGATATATTCATTTTTTCTACCGCTATATTTACTCAAAAAAGTGTTTCCTTCTTTGTCATGAATCATCCTTCCAAGCATGGGAATGCATTTCTTTTTTGCTTCTTCTTCAACACCGGCAATTCTTAGACCGCGTAATCCTCGATCGGATAATGCTAAGTTTATCGATCTTCCAGCATCTTGCTCCACTTTTCGCAAATCTGGTCGTTTTTCAACCAGTGTTACATTATAACCACGTTGCGCCATTCGCAAAGTGAGGAGGCTTCCGCAGAGACCTGCACCAACAATAAGTATGTTTTCTTTTTTGTTCATTCCTAGTTTAATACTTTTTTTAATCTTTCTGCAAAATGGTATACATCTTCGAAGCTGTTGTATAGCGGGGCAGGAGCAATACGAATTACATCCGGTTCACGCCAATCGCTTATAACGCCAGCTTCGGTGAGTTGCGTATGTAAGCTTTTATCCGCACTTTTTACTTGAATAGATAATTGGCAACCCCGTTCCTCTGGATTTCTTGGTGTGATAATATTGATGCGGTCATCATGCAAATCATCCACCAAAAACTCAAGAAAGCCAGTTAATTTAATTGCTTTGGCTCTAAGATTATCAAATCCAGCTTCCGTAAAAGTATCTAAAGAAGCGCGAATAGCCGCCATCGATAGAATAGGAGGGTTGCTCAATTGCCAACCTTCAGCACCAACTAAAACGTCAAACTTGTGACGCATATTAAACCGAGTTTGTTTGTTATGTCCCCACCAACCTACAAAGCGCTTAAGTTCTTTGTTGTTTTCATGACGCTCGTGTACAAAGCATCCACCCAGGCTTCCTGGTCCGCTGTTGAGATATTTATAGGTACACCAAACAGCAAAGTCTGGTCCCGTTTCATGCAAGTTTGGCTGGATATTCCCAGCACCATGGGCTAGGTCAAATCCAACTTTACAGTTATATCGATGTCCTAATTCCGTAATTTTTTTAAGCGGAAAAGACTGTCCAGAATAATAATTTGTACTCCCAATCATTAATAATGCAATTTCATCTCCGTTCTTTTTCATTATATCCTCCAAGTCTTCCAAACGACATAATTCTTCACCTTTGCGAGGCTTCCAAAGAATTAAACCTTCAGAAGGGTTATAACCGTGAAATTTTAATTGGCTTTCCATTGCATACTTATCTGATGGAAAGGCATCACTCTCAATTACAATTTTATATTTGCTCGATGTAGGTTGATAAAAGGAAACCATCATTAGATGAAGGTTTGATGTAAGACCATTCATGATAACAACTTCAGAAGGTTTAGCTCCTACAATTTTTGCCATATTTTCCGTTAGAAATTCGTGATATGGAAGCCACGGGTTTTTACCTTCGGTGTGTCCTTCAACGCCTAAGTTTGCCCAATCTTTTAACTCTTGTTGAATATAATCTGAAGTTGCTTTTGGTTGAAGTCCTAATGAGTTTCCGCAGAGATAAACGAGTTCTTCTCCAGCAGTATTTTTTGGAATATGGAACTTATTTCTGAAGGATGCTAGCTCGTCTGAAGCGTCACACTTTTTAGCAAATTCTAAACTATTTTTAAACATTATATATGGTTGGTTTTCGAGTCCAAACAAAAATAGGAATTAATATTTGAAGTGACCGTAAATTAAGATTTGGAATTATGAGTATATTTGGTAAAAAAACGCCACATGAAAGGATTGTTACTTTTCGTATTGAGTATCTCATTTGTATCGATTTCTTTTTCGCAATCGATTGCTAGACAATGGAACGAGGAAGTGTTGCATGGGATTCGAAATGATTTCGCCCGCCCCACTGTTCATGCCAGAAATTTGTTTCACACATCTGTAGCTATGTACGATGCTTGGGCAGTTTTTGATACCAACGCGGATACTTTTTTTCTGGGGAAAATGCTAGGGGATTATGGGTGTTTGTTTGAAGGGTTCTCTACTTCCGAAGAACTCGAGGAAGCAAGAAACAGGGTTATTAGTTATGCCGTATATAGATTGATGTTGCATCGTTTTGCAAACTCTCCAAGGTTTCAAGAGATTTATCTTTCAATCAATAATCTAATGCAATCTTTGGGTTATGATCTTTTATATGATTCAACGGATTATCAAAATGGAAGTTCTGCTGCATTAGGAAATTACATTGCGGAGCAACTTATAGCTTTTGGTTTACAGGACGGTTCCAATGAAGCACAAGATTATGAAAACCAATATTATGAGCCAGTCAATGAGGCTTTGAACACGGATATCTCTGGAAATTTGGATATGGTTGATCCAAATCGCTGGCAACCTCTTAAGATAGAAAATTACGTTGATCAAAGTGGAAACACAATTCCTGGTGGTCAGCCACCTTTTTTAAGCCCCGAGTGGGGTAGTGTCACACCATTCTCTTTGAAAGATGTGGACAAAGAGATTTATAATATTTCAGGAATAGACTATACAATATACGATGACCCTGGAGCTCCATATTATCTTCAAGAAGATTTGGGAATTGATGATCCCTATAAATGGGGGTTTGGATTAGTAGCAGCTTGGAGTTCTCATTTGGACCCAGCTGATGATACTATGATTGATATTTCGCCTGCTAGCTTAGGAAACCTAGAGCGTTCATTATTTCCAGAGAGTTTTGAAGAATTTAAGGCGTTTTATAATTTCGAAAATGGAAGTGACCCAAGTTCTGGATATTCGTTAAATCCTGTTACCCAATTGCCTTATACGCCAATGCTCGTGCGCCGAGGTGACTACACGAGGGTCTTAGCTGAGTTTTGGGCAGATGGCCCCGATAGCGAAACGCCTCCCGGACATTGGTTTACAATTTTGAATTATGTGAATGATAATCCTTTGTTAGTCAAGCGTTTTAGAGGAGAGGGTGCTATTTTAAGCGATTTAGAGTGGGATATAAAATCATACTTTATTTTGGGTGGGACTATGCATGATGTTGCAATTACTGCTTGGGGATTAAAAGGCTATTATGATTATGTGCGTCCTATGAGCGCTATTCGTTATATGGCGGATAGAGGACAATCAAGTGATCCCAATCTGCCTAGCTACCATCCTCAAGGATTGCCGTTAGTGCAAGGGTTCATAGAAATAATAGAAGAAGGAGATCCGTTGGCTGGAGCGTCTAATGAAAATATTGGTGTAATTAAAATGTATGCTTGGCAGGGCCCAGAAAATATTGTAGATCCAAACAACGATGTCGCAGGCGTAGATTGGATTTTTGCGAACGAATGGTTTCCATATCAAAGACCGTCCTTTGTGACGCCTCCTTTTGCAGGTTATGTTTCTGGACATTCTACTTTTTCAAGAGCAGCGGCAGAGGTGTTAACAACACTCACAGGAGATCCTTTTTTCCCCGGAGGTTTAGGGAAGTTCGATGCGCCAGCAAATTCATTTCTGAAGTTTGAAAGAGGACCATCGCAGCCTGTGCAATTACAGTGGGCAACCTATAGAGATGCGAGTGATCAAACAAGTTTATCTCGTATTTGGGGAGGGATTCATCCTCCAATAGATGACATTCCTGGACGAATTCTAGGTGAGAAGATTGGAAAAGAGGCCTTTGTATTTGCAGAAAATTATTTTACTAAGGAATTGGCAGTAGGTGGAGTTTTATTTCCTGTTCCTACAAAGGACGAGTTACGTTTATTATTCACCATAAAAAGGTCTTGCCAAGTCTCTATTTTTGACATGTTAGGAAGAGAGGTAATGTCTGTCCCTGCTCATTTTGATGAATCGAACCTTTATAATCTTAATGTGTCTCACTTGAATGAAGGGGTTTACGTATTGACATTGCGGGATGACATTAATGGGCAGCTCCTTTTTCAAGGCAAAATTTTAAAAAGCAAATAGTTATTCAACCTTGATATTGGTGAAGTTGAACTTCCAATCGCCAGTGCTATCTTTGTGCATTTTTGAAATCTTAATTTTATTGAAAGTTTCGTAGTCTTTCCAAGGAGTAATCATTGAAGAAACACTGTCATTGGCTTCTCTGAAGACCTATTCTTTGAAGATGTAATCTTTTCCGAAGTAAAAGTCATAGGCGTCACCAGGAGTATAACCGCCTTCATTACCTTATGAAATTGTTAGTTGATTTAAGGAGTCCTTTGAAATAGGAGCGACACTATTTTCTTTTTCTGAGAAGGTAAGGTCTTTATCCCATACCAAATTAAAAGGAGCTAATTACCAATACTTGTCATTTATGAAACTCGCATCTGTTTTCATAGTAATGCTGTCCATTGAAGTTCTATTGTAAACCGCGGTATCGGTTGCTGAGAGCATGGTGACATCTTCAGCTTTTGGTTTCCAAATCCAAGAGCGTTCGAAGTGTCGTTCACCTCGATCCACATTAAAAGTAATTGTACTTCATTTACGTTTTTCCAGTTGAGGGAACCATTTTTTAGGGCGATTGTTTCCGCGGTTCCTATCACTCGATTGACACCATGTTCTGGAATAAATTCTCGATTATTGTTCTTTTCTGAAGATCTCTTGCCTTCTAAACAGGCATTTAAACTCAGACAAAGGATGCAAAGGATGGCTGTTTTTTTCATTAGAAAGGAGTTTTAGTAAAAATAAAGAAACGAAAGATGAAGCTATAATTTTTGTACTTTTAAGTATGGAAAAAATATTAGAATACTCCAATGACGAGTTAACTGTTGTGTGGAAACCAGCGACCTGTATTCATTCTGCAAAATGTGTGCATGGACTGCCAGAAGTTTTTAAACCGAAGGAGCGACGATGGATACAAATGGAGAATGCTTCAACGAATGAAATTATCGCTGCGATAAAGGGTTGTCCAAGTGGTGCTTTGAGTTACTATATGACAGCCGAAGGAAAACCCAAGGAAGAAGAAGCACAGCCTGAAGGTACCAAGGTGGAGGTGATTGAAAATGGTCCTTTGATGGTTTATGGGACACTAAACGTAATCCTTGCAGATGGTACAGAAGAACAGAAAAAGAGGGCAACCGCATTTTGTAGGTGTGGAAAAACAGGAAATAATCCATTTTGTGATGGGTCACATAATAAATAATGGATTTGGATAAAGCTTTCACTACGAATCGTGAAACTTGGAATAAAAAAGTGGCTATTCATGCTGCAAGTGATTTTTACGATTTAGAAAATTTTAAAAAGGGGGCTTCCTCCTTAAATGTTTTTGAGTTAGATGCCTTAGGGGACGTAAGTGGAAAATCACTGTTACATCTTCAGTGTCATTTTGGACAAGATACGATGAGTTGGCAGCGGTTAGGCGCGGATTGTACAGGTGTTGATATAAGCGATGAGGCCATCAAATTGGCACGAGAGCTTAGCGCAGAGTTAAACTTAGATTCAAAATTTGTATGCTGCAATGTATTAGACACCTCGTTATATATTTCTGAAAAGTTTGATATTATCATAACGAGCTATGGCACCATTGGTTGGTTGCCAGATTTACGACCTTGGGCACGAATGATTTCTGAAAGGCTAACGGAAGGTGGCGTTTTTTATATAGCCGATTTCCACCCTATTGCCTGGATGTATGACTATACAGTATCTCCTCCAGTTCTTAAGTATGGGTACCAACAGAAAGAAGCGATTTACGATGAGTACGAAGGCACCTATACAGATGATGGTGGTGAGAAAATGGTTAGTAAAGAATATGGCTGGAATCACGGTCATGGCGAATTGATTAGTAGTCTTGCAGAAGCAGGGCTACGTATTGAATACCTTAAAGAGCATAATTTATCTCCCTATGACATATTCCCCGGATTGGTTAAGAACAATGACGGTTTGTTCGAGTTACCAGATAGTTTGTACCCATTAATGTTTGAGGTGAAAGCAGTTAAATAAGTTAAATAGTTAAACAAAAAACCGCAGTTTGAATACTTATATAGAAGATCAAAAGGGTGGGTTCGTTAATATGAATCAGCTTCTAATTAACTCTAATGTGGAAAAATCATTTCCTATTATTAGTAGGTTAATCATTGATGAAGTGATGCATGAAATAGAATTGCAAAAAGAGCCCCTTAGATGATAAGTTTTTTGATATTCATGTTAGAGGTAAGCAAATTCCGCTAAATAAAAGAATAGAAATATTCAAAAAACACATTGGAAATGACACCGTTGAAAAAAAGAAATCTGATCAAAGTATTTTTGATAAGGTGCTTTTCATTGCTAGAAACAAAGGTGAATTAAGTCCTGCATTGCCAAACAACATCAAGTATATTGTTCCAATTCTGGTGACTCCAGGAACTGAATATTTATGGGAGAAAAGCAAAACTTGTTATTTGGATGAGAAATTTCAAGTACCAAGAATTATGTCTGCTCCGGAGTTGTTAGAGTTTCTGAAAAATTTTAAATCGTTCGACCTGCAAGATAGTGCATATAATTGGACTATATGATCAGTGTTTTGAACCTTCCTTCAGTAGCTCAGGAAACTTTTGTTGGAATTTAATAAGCCTTGGTAATGAGACACCTATAATATAACTATTGTAAGGGTTATTCTTCTCGTAGTTCTGGTGATAGGCCTCCCCTTTCCAAAACTTTTGAAATGGTTTTACCTCTGCCGCAACTTTACCTTTTCCTAACTCTATTTCTAGCTCCGCAATTTTTTTGTCTATTATGCTCTTTTGAGCTGCGTTTTGATAGAAAATAATTGAGCGGTACTGTGAACCATGATCCGGTCCTTGTCCGTTTATTTGCGAAACATTTTGCGATCCAAAATAAACATTAACTAGATCGCTAAAACTAATTTTTGATGCATCATAAATAATCTCAACGGCTTCCGCGTGTCCTGTTCTGCCTGTATTGCTTGATTTATATGTTGGTTTTTTAGTATGACCTCCACTGTAACCTGAAATAGACTCTTTAACACCATTAACGCTTTCGTATATGGCTTCGACGCACCAGAAACAACCACTAGCAAAATAGGCGCGGGACATTCCTCTTTTAATGGGTACTTGAACTGGCGTTACTTCTTGGGTAACTGCTTCTTGCTTTTTATTGGTTTCGGTATTAGATTGACAAGAGGCTTGTATTCCTATTAGCAAGGTAATGGTAACAAGCAAACTATATTTTTTCATTAGTACAGAATTTTCAAGTTCGTCGGGCAACTGTTCAAACCCTTTCAGAAAAACACAAATATAAAGCCTTCACATTTGTGAAGGCTTTATATTTTATGTTATGGTTTTTACTTTATTTTTGCAAAAATACCATTCATTTTTTCACGTTCTTCAGTCGCCAACTCTGGGTCAACCAAAATACGACCACTGTGCTCATCTGTTATAATTTTTTTACGGGAAGCAATTTCCATCTGAACTTGAGGTGGAATTGTAAAGAAAGAACCTCCAGAAGCACCGCGTTCAACAGCAACAACTGCCAAGCCATTTTTCACATTGGTTCTAATACGCTTGTAGGCATTTACCAAACGATCTTCGATTTTCTTTTCAAAACTTTCGGATTCCTTGATTAAGGATTTCTCTTCTTTTTCAGTTTCTAAAAGAATTTCATTTAATTCACCTTGCTTGTGCTTCAAGTGATCTTCCCGAGCCTTAACTCTCTCGCCAGTTTCCTCAATTACTTGACTCTTTTGCTCTATTTGTGCTTTAAATTCTTTGATGTGCTTTTCGGCCAATTGAATTTCCAATTCCTGAAATTCGACTTCCTTGCTCAGAGAGTTGTATTCTCGATTGTTACGTACGTTATCTTGCTGCGCCGTATATTTTTTAATTAAAGATTTTGCTTCTTCAATTAGATTTTTCTTCTCGCCAATTGAATTCTGAATAAGCTCTAGGTCGGTTTTCAGTTTTTCAAGACGTGTGTTCATTCCTGCAACTTCATCTTCTAAGTCTTCGACCTCTAAAGGAAGCTCTCCACGTACATTTCTAATCTCATCAATACGAGAATCTATCAACTGTAGATCGTATAATGCTCTTAATTTCTCTTCAACAGTAATTTCAGTAGTCTTTGCCATACTTTAAAAATAGCTAATAGGATTGGTGTTTGTTTGCGCTAAAACGACTGCAAAATTAGTGATTTTTTTGTTAAGGAAAGAATGTAAAAGCTGTTTTGTGAATTGTTCGCTTTCATAATGGCCAATATCTGCTAAAAGGATGTCATTTTCGGCTTTGAAAAAGTCGTGATATTTCAGGTCGGCCGTAACGAATGCATCTGCTCCAGCACCTTTAGCGGCATCAATGGCAAAGCTCCCGCTTCCGCCCAAGACGGCAATTTTTTTTATAGCGCCATTTTTTATTTCTGAATGTCTTATGCAGTTGGTTTTCATCGTTTTTTTTAGAAAAGCTAAAAAATCTGCAGGATGCATTTCCGAAGTAAGTTCTCCAATCATTCCCATACCAATATGTTGATTCGTGTTTTCTAGGGTTGTTATTTCATAAGCAACCTCTTCATAAGAATGTGCTTTGAACAGGGTAGAGATAATTTTCTTTTCTAAATGTCGCTGAAAGGTAACTCCAATTTGCACCTCTTTCTCAAAATGGGTTTCGCCCTTTTTGCCAAGGGTAGGATTGGAATTGTCATTTCCTTTGAAGCTACCCGTTCCTTCATTTGTAAAACTGCAATTGGCATAATTTCCTATTTTGCCAGCACCTGCTGTAAATAAGGCTTCACGAATGTAATCGGCTTCGGGAATTGGCGCAAAGGTAACGAGCTTCTTGATGGTACCTTTCTGTGGAATTAAAACTTTTCTATCCCTAAGGTTTAGGATTTCGCAGATCTTGGCATTGACACCGTTCCACGCATTGTCTAAAGCAGTGTGAATGGCAAAGATGGCGATTTTATGTTCTATAGCTTTTAAAATTACACGCTCCACATAGTTAGAACCTGTAATCTTTTTCAGACCTGAAAAAATAATAGGGTGGAAGCTTACAATAAGGTTACATCTGTTGGCGATCGCTTCGTCCACAACACTCTCGAGTGTATCAAGGGTTACAAGAATTCCTGTTATATCCTCATTTTTATTTCCTACCAAAAGACCCGTATTATCGAAATCTTCAGAATAGGATTGGGGGGCAAGTTCTTCTAGAATATATATAACATCTTTAACCTTCATTGTTTCTGTTTTATGACAAAGATACTAGTTTCTGTTTTTTACTTTTCGACAAATTAGTTTTGTAAAAATGGCTACCTTGTATAAAAATACTAACTATGCCAATTTACATGGACCGGCATGATATCCCAGAGCATATTACGGCAGCGGATATTGCTAAAATGCATCAAGCAGATTTAAAAATTGAACATAAGTTTAACTGTCGGGGTTTAACCTACTGGTGCGATGAAGAGAGGGGACGGCATTTTGCTTGGTTGAGGCTCCAGATATGAAGGCAGTTGAAGCGATATAATCATGCGCATGGTACGTTCCCCATTGTATTATTGAAGTAGAAGATACCATAGTAGCATCATTCTTAGGACGTATTGAGGATCCTGTAAAAGCACAAAACACAGAACTAAATATTATTAATGAACCTGCTTTTAGAACTATAATGGCGATTCAGTCTAAGAGATTGTCATTAAAAAAGGGAACATCTAACCAACAGCAAGAAGCGATTCAAAAACATAATAAGCAAATTGTTGATGAAATAGCTAAGTATAATGGGAGCATTGTGAAACAAACTTTGGATTCTTTTTTAATATCTTTTGAATCAGTCACTAAAGCCGTACAATGTGCGGTCTCGATTGGGGCAATATTCGAGGATGCTCCTAATTCTAATTTAAAAATTAATATTGGGTTAAGTGCAGGGATTCCTGTAACCGAAAAAGATGGTTTTTTCGAAGATACCATAAACATGGCTTCTCGTTTGTGTACAATCGTTACAGAACAAATTGCAGTATCTGCTGAAGTGAAGGATTTGTACGAAAGTGAGAATTTAAATACTCCTATGGATAATACGATCTATAGCATAGGGCATAGCCAATGAAAAGTTTTTGACAGTTTTAATGGATTACATAGAAGCCGAGTGGAGAAATTCTACCCTAAATGTAAGCAGCTTATGCGAGCATTTAGGATATAGCAAATCACAATTGAATCGAAAAATGAACTCGATAATCGGAAAATCACCAAATGTTTTTATTAAAGAGTATAGGTTAGAAAGAGCATTAGATTTATTAAGCAAACAAACGCATTCTATTTCGGAGATTGCATTCAAAACAGGTTTTAATACCCCGGCATATTTTTCAAAATCTTTTTCTGAACTCTACAGTACTTTGCCTTCGGAGTATATAAAAGAATTGAACTAAATCAAAACTTTAGAATACTTCTGGAGGTATGTCCAGATCACTTATATGCCAGTATTTACCTTCAGGATTGTAATAATAAAAACCTCTGTTTGGTTTCTATTACCCCTTAAACTCTATTATAAAACAGGGTTTTCCCTTATGGATTAACAGTTTAACCCCCCTAAATGGGGTGATGAGTCATTTGTATCTTTCTTTGGGTCAATCCTATAATTCCAATGTTTGTTACCACCATAATTTTACAGCCTAACCTTTAAACCAAAGTGTTATGAAAACTATTATTTTACTACTCATTGCATTGCTAACTGAATCTATTTCTAATGCACAGATTACGCTTTCACACAATGACAACCCAGTAACAATTGACACCGTTGGTCTGGCCTGTCTGTAGCAGGCGATATGGCTGTTACAAGTGCAACTTATTTAAACCCTTCCAAAGAATGGAAGGTGCTGCATTTTGCCGTTTCAATGAAAACGAAAGGGATTTCCGTAGCAGATGACTGGAACGCTATGGGAATGCGAGGTACGGGTTCTCAAACTATTATGTTTAATAATGTTTTTATTTCAGATGAATCAATAGCTTTGGAAAGACCACGAAATGAATTTCACCCTGTATGGAATGTGGTATTAACTGTTGCACTGCCTCTCATTATGGTGGCTTATGTTGGTATTGCTGAAAAAGCTATGGAAATAGCTCTTGAAAAAAGGAAAAATTATCAACGTAATAGCAAGCATATGCCATACATTATTGGAAAATTGAAAAACTCCCTCTTAAGTGTGCAATCTCAATGGAAAGCAATGTGTACTCTTACCAATGATTTTTATTTTTCACCTAGTGGTTCTTATTACGATCGATATACTATCATACAAAACCAATGTTTCTGAAGCTACAAAGCAAGTTGTTGCAGAAGCAATGGAAGGCATTGGAGGGCAATCTTTTTACAAAGAAATCAACTCGAACGCTTATTTAGAGATGTTCAAGCCTCTCCATTTCATCCACTACCGAAATGGGATCAATATGCGTTCACGGGAGAGCGATTATTGAAGAACAGTAATTAAGAAGAGATTTTTTTACAATTTTTGAAATTTTATCTGAACAAATTTACATTCTCAGGGGAATTTGTACTTTCGTTATATGAAATTGTTACGGAAATTACTTTTCCCTTTTTCTCTTTTATATGGAGGTATTACTGCGCTTCGAAACTACTTTTATAATAAGGGATGGTTTGAAAGCAAAAGATATGATCTGCCAGTTGTTTGTGTTGGGAACCTCTCTACAGGCGGTACTGGAAAATCTCCAATGATAGAGTTTTTGATTGATTTTCTGAAGGATGATTATCGGGTGGCTGTTTTAAGTCGAGGATATAAGCGTACAACAACTGGTTTCAGGGAGGTGTTTCAAACCAGTACTGCAGAGGAAGTAGGAGACGAACCCTTGCAGTTCAAACAAAATTTCCCCAATATTCGTGTGGCAGTTTGTGTAAATCGTCAAGAGGGGATCCAAAAACTAAAGACTAAGGCAGATGTTATTTTGTTGGATGATGCTTTTCAACATAGAAAGGTAAATGCCTCTTTAAAGATTTTATTGACGCCCTATAGTGATCTCTTTACACGAGATTATATGTTGCCCACAGGGAACTTGCGGGAGTTTAAGGGGGGAGCGAGGCGTGCCGATATTATTGTCGTAACCAAATGCCCAAAAGGTGTTCCTTATGCCGAAATGCAAGAAATTCAACGTGAGTTAAAACCGCTCGACTATCAAAAGGTGTATTTCTCTAAAATAGGGTATGAAGATTTGATTTATGGTCCTTCCGAAACGCTTTCTTTGTACTACCTTCAGGACAAGTCATTTACTCTTGTAACAGGAATTGCAAACCCAGCGCATCTGGTAGACTATTTGGAGAAGAAGCAGTTTGATTTTATCCATGAAGAATTCCCTGATCATCATAATTTTTCAGCTTTGGACGTACGTAAGTTAAAAAAGAATGAGATTATTCTTACTACGGAAAAAGACTATATGCGACTCCAACCTAAACTTGGGAAATTCGCAATTTACTATCTACCTATAAAAACTTTAATTCTTAGGGAGCAGGGTGAATTTTTTAAAAACAATGTTTCAGAAAGTATTGCTAAAACAAGACTTAGTTAGAATCAACGATTTGTTTTTTATCATCAAGAGTTCTAAAGATCTTTTCGAAGAATTCTTCAGGTTTAAATGGCTTCGGAATGATCTCATTAAATCCGGCACGGTAGAAATCATCTAAGTTTTTATCAATAGTAACAGCAGTCAGTGCAATAATTGGAAGTTGGGTGTTAAATTCACGTATTTTTTGGGTCGCTTCGATACCGCTTATGCCCGGCATATGGATATCCATTAAGACAACGTCAAAATTATGTTCCTGAACCATTTTAATAGCGTCCATACCATTATCAGCAACCAAACACTTCATCTTGTTTTTCTCCAAGATTTTTTTTGTAATCATCTGGTTGATCTTATTGTCTTCAACAACAAGTACGAATATGTTTTCTAGAGCTACATAGTCAACATCGTATATGATGATGTTTGGGTTTTTGTTGTCTGCGACCTCTTCAGAAACATTGAAACTAATATTGAACCAAAACCTAGAGCCCTGACCAAGCTGACTTTCCAATTGAATTTTACTGTTCATCAACTCCAAAAGGTTTTTAACGATGGAGAGTCCTAAACCAGTACCTCCAAATTTCCTATTGATTTGAAGAGAGCCTTGAGAGAATGTCTCAAATATACTTTTCTGTTTCTTTTTAGAAATTCCTACACCATTATCCTCAACCTCAAAGTGCAGCGCTACCTTGTTTTTATTCTGATCGATTTTTTTCACTCGTACACAAACTTCTCCACTCTGAGTAAACTTTACCGAGTTTCCAATTAAGTTGATAAGAATTTGAGATAATTTAAGCGGGTCTCCAGCCAAGCGATCTGGTATGCTTTCATCAAACTCAAGAGTCAAGTTATTCTTCCGGTCGTCTGCGGATTTTTTTAAGGCAACAAGAACATCATTGATACGTTTTTTAAGGTTGAAAGTAGTTTGCTCAACTTCTACCTTGTTGGCCTCTAATTTATTTAGATCAAGGATATTATTAATAAGAGATAACAAGTACTCTCCAGAGAATTTCAAAGAGTTTAAATGCTCCTTTTGGTACTCTTTAGGGTTTTCTTCCATCAATAAATGTGTGAGTCCTGTAACAGCGTATAGTGGAGTTCGTAGTTCGTGGGTAATTGTGGATAGAAATTGAGCCTTAGCGAGAGATGCTTTTTCCGCTTTTTCCTTTGCAAATACTAATTCACTGTTCTTGTCCTGAAGCAGCTCATTGGCCTTTGCTCTTAGATTGTTGTTTTTATATAAGGATAGGGTAAGCAATGAGAGAATAACAATAAGAGCTATACTCAACCCATTTGTCATTTTACCAAAATTTATGGACTTCTTCTTTTTGTCTAAATCTGTTTTTTGAGTCGCAATAATTTCGTTTAAATCTCCCACACTCGATGCAATATAAGTGCTTTTGGAGATGACTCTTATATAAACCTGATTAAGGGAATCTTTTTTGATAATGTATCGATTGAAATAGTTCTCGGCGGTGGCCACTTCATTTTCTTTAAGTGCAATTTTAGCTGCAATTTTATAACTGTCTATTTCGAGCTTTGGATACGATTTAAGATCGAAAATCTTCACCGCTTCCTGTAGTGCATATTTGGCTTGAGTTAAAATATTTTTATCCGTATTGGCGTCAAGCTCAAGCAGAGCCTCTGCTTTATTAATTTGAGAGAACGCTTCTTGATATGTTAGTTCAAATGACTTATATAGAGGTATGGCAGCATCAAAATAGTTTACAGCGTTCTTTGGGTTTCCTCTTTCTAATTCTAGAAGTCCCATTCCTAAAAGAACGTTCGATTGTCGTTCTTCGTCTTTAAGTTCGGTGAACATTTCATCTGCGCTTTTCAAATACCTATCTGCATTGTCATATTCACCTAAGCGGGTAAGGATCAAACCATATAAAAGATAGGCCTTTGCAATCTTTCCTTTGTCACTATTATTTTCTAAAAATGTTATTGCTTTTACCGATTCTCCCGCTGCTTTTTCATAATTATAAAGGAAATAATGAAGTTCAGATGAAGTAATGAGGACATCGGCCTTAATTACACCATCATCAACCATTGAGGCTAATTTGTTAGCATTTTCTATGCTTAAAAGAGCCGTGTCGAAATCTTGTATAAAAATTGCCTCACTAGCAGTTTTGCGGTACTTCTGAATTTGATCAATAGTATCTTGCTGTACTTGAGCTTCAAGTCCAGTAGCTGTGGCAAAAAAAAGGACCAAAAATGGCGCGATATATTTGTATGTAGCTAGTTGTCTACTCATCAATCGAGTGAAGTTAAGCGATAAATATAGTCATTTCCTCGATATGTGGGTGATTAAATCTACAATTCTTGACGAATATCCTATCTCATTATCATACCAACCAATGATTTTTACCATTTTCCCAATTACAGAGGTCATTCCCGCATCATATATACAAGAATGATGGTTTCCAACGATGTCTATGGAAACAATCGGGTCCTCTGTATACTGAAGAATTCCTTTAAGTTGGTTTTTAGAGGCCTTTTTAAATGCCTGATTAATTGCTTGAATGCTCACTTCTTTTTTGACATTCAGTGTAATATCGGTTAAGGAACCATTGGGTACAGGAACTCGAATTCCGCAACCACCTATGGAGTTTGCGAGATCAGGAAAAATCTTAGTAAGTGCTTTTGCGGCACCTGTTGTTGTAGGTACTATGGATTGACCTGCTGCGCGTGCCCGCCTTAAATCTCTATGTGGTTGATCGTGAAGACTTTGATCTGTGGTGTACGAGTGAACTGTTGTGATGTATGCCTGCTCAATTCCGCAAAGTTCGTTAACAATTTTGAGCATTGGAGCGGCATTGTTGGTAGTGCAAGATGCATTGGAAATGATAAGATCATCGACATCGAGAATTGCTTCATTTACACCTAAAACCACCGTCTTAATATCGTCTTCCAGAGGAGGAACGGATAGAATCACTCTTTTGGCCCCAGCTTTTAAGTGTTTTTGAAGTTGTTCCCGTGTTTTAAATTTACCTGTGCATTCTATCACGAAATCTATACCTTCCCAGGAAAGTGAATCGATTGAGGCTTCAGAAGAGAATCGTACAGGAGTTCCTGCAACTACTATCTCTTTTTTGCCAACGGAAATTTCTTCATTCAAAACACCGTGAATACTGTCGTACTTAAGCAAATGACCTAAAGTCTTAGTATCGGCAAGATCGTTAACAGCAACAACCTCTATTTCCTCGCTATTCAGTAGTAATCGGAAGAGATTTCTACCAATACGTCCAAAACCGTTGATGCCTATTCTTATACCATCTGCCATTTGTTATACGAGTCCTAAGTGAGGTGTTTTTGAGCTTTATAAGAAGACCTAACCAAGGCGCCACTTTCAACGTGGCGAAAGCCCATTTCAAGTCCAATCATTTCATACTTCTTAAACTGCTCTGGAGTTATAAAATCTTTTACGGGTAAATGTTTTTTTGAAGGTTGTAAGTATTGACCAATTGTCACAATGTTCAAGCCAACATTTCTAAGGTCTTGCAGGGTTTGAATAACTTCACCCTCTTTTTCACCCAAACCAAGCATTATTCCACTCTTGGTTCGATTAATGCCTTGTTCCTTTAGGTAACGTAAGACTTCAAGGCTGCGCTCATACTTTGCCTGAATACGGACTTCTCGTGTAAGCCTCTTTACTGTTTCCATATTGTGAGATACCACTTCTGGATTTACAGCAATAATGCGATCAATATTTCGAGTCACTCCTTGAAAATCGGGAATAAGTGTTTCCAGTGTGGTTTCTGGATTCATTCTTCGAATAGCTTTGACAGTTTCGGCCCACATAATTGATCCCATATCCTTAATGTCGTCGCGATCCACAGAAGTGATTACCGCATGTTTGATATTCATTATTTTAATAGAACGGGCCACTTTCTCAGGTTCGTCCCAATCAAGACTATCAGGACGCCCAGTTTTTACACCACAAAATCCGCAAGAGCGCGTGCAAGTATTCCCTAAAATCATGAAGGTGGCTGTACCTTCTCCCCAGCATTCACCCATGTTTGGACAACTCCCTGAGGTGCAGATGGTATGCAAATTATACTTGTCTACCAGTTCCCTTAATTCGGTGTATTTCTTACCCGTTGGCAGCTTCACTCTAAGCCATTTCGGCTTTGGTGCTGGTCTTTCAGATTTTACGGTCTCTGTACTCATATTCGACTGCAAAGATACAACTAAAAAACGCTAATTTTCAAGCCTTAAAATGCAAAAATGAGGTAGGAAAAAGCACAAATATAGATTATAAGGTAGTTAGGTACCAAATACTAAAAGCGACTAGAGTACCTATACAGAGGAGGCAGTAATATTTAAGTAATTTGGATGGTCGCGTGTCTTCGGGAGTATGCTTTCCTGTAAGTAATTTAAAATTTACTATAGCGTAAAAAGGTGCCGTAAGAAATGATAGTATGGTCGCAATTTTTATGAGGAGTCCCATTTCAGAAATAAAAAAGAAGAAAATGGACATGGTTCCTATAACCAATATAATTAGCCAGAAAAGATATCCTTTTTTGTAGTGTTTACCTGTCAGGATTTCTGAAGTAGCACTCATTACTCTAGGTGATCCATCAAGGGTGGTTAAGGAGGTGCTAAACATAGTTGTCAAGGCGGCGATTCCAATAATAACCTTTGCGTTACCCCCTAGACTGAAGGTGTACATTGAGATCAATTGATTCGCAAATTCTCCTCCCTTTGTGGAGAAGATTTCTGCACTGCCGTACATAACTAGAGCACCTAATGATAAAAAGCCAATTGCTAGAATTGTAGTAGTAATATAGCCAACATTAAAATCGAATCGAGATTGTTCAGTTGTAATTGTAGGGTTAATTTTCTTTTTTTCTACCGTCCAAATGGAATGCCAAATTGAAATGTCTAAAGGTGCGGGCATCCATCCCATAAAGGCAATTAAGAAAGCCACAGAGATTGCATCTCTTGGTAACACTTGAGTAAAATCAATAGCCACTTCTGGTTTTATAGCCAACGCAACTGCAAGAATAGTGCTAATGGTTAAACAGATTACTATAATCTTCATAAGAGAATCTAGTGCTTTGTATTTTCCTAGGATTAGAATGGAAAAACAAATTGCTGTGACAATGGCGGTCCAAAACATTACAGATCCAAAACCAAACAACGAGTAGGCGAGTCCGGCGGTAACAATTGTTACCGCCGTTTGAATGGTGAACATAGTGGCGAAGGTTAGCCCAAAATAAGCGATTAAAACTCCTTTTCCAAGTTTACCATATCCTTCTAGTAAACTCTCTCCAGTAGCGGCTGCATATCGAGGACCAAACTCAAAAAAAGGATATTTTACCAAGTTGATTAAGAATAGTGCCCAAAGTAAGCCAAATCCAAAATCGGCCCCAGCACGGGTAGATTGCACTAAGTGAGACACACCAATCGCGGCACCAGCAAATAGAAAGCCCGGACCTAGTTTTTTTAAAGCGTTTTTCAATCTTTTCTATTTTGTGTAATAATCTCGGCAAGTAGTTTTCGAGCGCGTAGTAATCTTACTTTAACATTGTTTAGAGGTTCTTGGAGGGATTCGGAAATTTCATTGTAACTCATTTCATTAAAGTATCGTAAGTTGATTACTTCTTGATAGTGCGGTTTTAGCTGCTTGATATATCGTAACAATTCGGCTAAGTTTTGTTCCGTTATTAATACATCTTCAGGGGTAGGTGACCCATCAATTACCTTATGAACTTGTTCATCACTGGCTTCGGTGGTATTTAAATATATAGAAGCATTTTTCTTTCGAGTTTTGTCAATATGGATGTTTTTTGAAATGGTAATCAACCAGGTTCCGAAGGTATATTTTTCATCAAAAGAAACTATTTTATCAAAAGCTTTAGAAAAGGTTTCGATGGTAATGTCTTCGACCTCATACTCGTCCTTAATTCTTTTTATCTGAAACCCATAAACCTCATTCCAGAAACGGTCTAATAGAAATTTGAAAGCACTCTGTTTTCCGATTTTAGCTTTCTGAATTTGTTTAAGAAGTTCTTCGTTATTTATTTCCACCGAGAAGGTTTTGACACACTATTGGAAATAAAGATACTCAATTGTATGAATACTAAAAATAATTCTAAAAAAGGAATGAACGGAATGAGATTTTTCTCTTTTAGTTTTAATGCTGCTTTTCCAAGGATGATAGACTGAACCAAAATTCGAACCCCAATTAGGAACAAAGGAATTTTCCAGTCCAAAAGTAAGAAGCAAATTCCTGCTAATAACCAAAAGACTAAGTTGAATGTGTAATAGATTCCTAACAATATTTTATGCTTAGATTTATAAAATTTCGCTGTACTTATGTGCCTTTTTTTCTGAACCTTCCATGCTTTCCAGGATTCTTTCGGTTCAGAATAGGTAAAGGCATTTATATCACAACATATCTCTATATTCTCTCGCGTTGCGGCTTCGTTTACAAATAAATCGTCGTCACCTGAAGGAATTTTCATATGAGACATAAAACCGTTAGTGCTGTAATACAAGTCGCTTGTGTAGCCAAGATTTCTCCCAACACCCATATAGGGAATTCCTGCCTTGGCGTAGGAGAAATATTGGGCCGCTGTTATTAGAGTTTCGTATCTAATTAATGCATTTAGAAGTCCGGCACTTTTCTCGTAGGCACCATATCCTAAAATAAGTTGTTTTTGCTTTGAGAAATTAGAAGACATATTTGTTATCCACTCCTCACTGGATGGGCGGCAGTCTGCGTCTGTAAATAACATCCGTTTATTCTTGGCTTGCTTTATACCCAAGGTAAGGGCATATTTTTTACTTCCCCAAAAAGCTTCGTTATTCTCGAGATTAACAATTGAGATTCTTGGGTCTTTATTGGCGAAGGATTTTATTACTTCCAAGGTGTCATCCATAGAAGCGTCGTTGATTAAAATGATTTCAAAATTTGGATGGTCTTGCGCTAGCCAAAGAGGAATGTTCTTTTTAAGATTTTTGGCTTCATCTTTTGCACAAATAATTAAAGAAACTGGATAGGAGTCTTTGGTGTTATTTTCCGAAGTCTGTAAAAAAGAAAACTTTGAAAAAAGTATAAAATAGAAGCAATTTATAAGAACTACTATGCCAAGCGCGTAAAGTAGCACCATAGACGTTGATTTATGATTTTTGGAATTTCAAACTTCCTTTTTTCATATTGACTCTTATTGATGTACTTCGTCTGTACAAGTATCGAATTGATCTGGTGTCTTTCCGCAGAAACCACAAGCATCTCCTTCCTTGTTCAGAAAAGGGCTTTGACTCGCGCAAGTTCCAGCGAATTTACCGTCTTTTTTACCCCATATTTTTATAGCGATACCAGCGACGGCAAGCAGCAACAATACAAATGTGATAACAAAAATTCCCATGATAATAAATTGAGCTACAAAAATACAATCTTTCTTGGTGTTGTCTATCTAATTTGGTTATTTTTAGCTCAAATTAAAATGATAGTAAAATGAAATATTTCTTAAGACTTATATGTGTTTTTGGACTGACCTTAGTGTTGTTTTCTTGCAAAAGTGATTCAAAAGATAGCACTCAAAAAGCAGGGGATATTCCTGCCAAAAAGGAGTTAACTCGAAATGAGATAAAGCAGGTAAATAGTATTTTGACAAAAGCAATGATAACTCCAGAGCTGGGAACCTTTGTTAGTACCCTTGTATCATCTGGCTTGTCTGATCAGCTCACTAAGGAAGAAGGGCCTTTTACGCTATTAGCTCCTTCAAACGAGGCTTTTGGAAAGATTGATGGGAAAAGAATGGAGTCTTTGTTAAATCAGGCCAATAAGGAGCAACTATCAAAATTGATAAATAGTCACATTGTTAAGGCAAGTTTAGACTCTGCAACACTTGTTCAGAACATAAAAGAGGCAAATGGTAGTTACAAGATAATAACAATGTCTGGCGCCACATATACAGCATCTAGAGAAGGAACAGATATTGTGATTACAGATATGAGTGGTGCAAAAGCTACAATTGGCAAGAGCGATATTAGTGGATCGAATGGAGTTTTACATGTTTTAGATATTGTTTTGTCTAAAACTTAAATAATGTTCACTTCAGGTTCTATATAAATTCCGAATTGTTCTTTTACCTTTTTCTGAATACGGATTGCCAATTCCGAGATTTCATTTCCGGTGGCATTCCCATAATTTACAAGAACCAAAGCCTGATTTTTGTGAACGCCTGCATCACCATACTGTTTTCCTTTAAACCCAGCTTGCTCAATTAACCAACCCGCAGGAATTTTAAAAGCCGTTGGTGAGACTTCGTAGAATGGAGCTCGAGGATTTTTAATTTTGAATTCTTGAAATGCCTCTTTATCAATCACTGGATTCTTAAAAAAGCTTCCGCTATTGCCCAATTCTTTTGGATCTGGCAGTTTCGATTGACGAATCGCTATGACTGCTTCAGAAATATCTTTAATACTTGGGTCTAAAAGGCTTTTTTTAGCTAGTTGTTCCTGAATGGCACCATAAGAAGTGCTCTTAATATGATCTTTTTTGGTAAGTTCAAAAACGACCGAGGTAATAATATAGTGTCCTTTCGCTTCCCTTTTAAACATCGAAGAACGATATCCGAAATCACATTCTCTCTTAGAAAATTCTCGTTCAACCAGTGCTTCCTTATCAATAGCATTGCAGCTAATAAAGGTGTCTTTGAGTTCAACCCCATAGGCTCCAATATTTTGGATAGGGGCAGTGCCTACGTTTCCTGGTATAAGAGACAGATTTTCAAGGCCCCCGTAGTTATTTTGTATACAATTAAGTACAAATTCATGCCAATTCTCTCCAGCCATTACCCTAAGTTGAACAGTGTTTTTAGTTTCTGAAAGGACTTCGATACCCTTTATATTTATATGAATAACCAAAGCGTCAATATCTTGAGTCAACAACATGTTGCTGCCACCTCCTAAGATAAAGTGTTTTTTATGGGAAACGTTCGCAAGAACTTCTTTTAATTCAGAAACAGAAGTAACCGAAACATAATATTTCGCGTTACACTCAATTCCAAAGGTGTTATGGGCCTTAAGCGATTTGTCTTCTTCAATTAGCATTAGTCTTGATATTGTTGAAGGGCCATTTTTAAAATTTCAACGGCTTTTACCAGGCTTTCTTTCTTGAGTACATAGGCAATTCGTATTTGATTCAAACCAACATCCGGACTTGAGTAAAATCCTGCGGCAGGTGCAACCATAATCGTCTCTCCATCTATATCAAAATCTTCCAATAGCCATTGTGCAAAGGCATCACTATTTTTTATTGGTAACTCGGCGATGCAATAAAATGCGCCTTTAGGAACCCCAACCTTAACACCTGGAATCTTCATCAGGTGATTTACCAGGGTATTGCGACGCTCTTCATACTCTTCAATTACTTCGTCGAAGTAGCTTTGAGGGGTTTGTAAAGCTGCTTCACTTGCTATTTGTGCAAATGTTGGAGGACTCAACCTAGCTTGAGCAAATTTCATCACAGTGCTAATGATTTGTTTGTTTTTCGAAACCAAGCAACCAATTCGAGCTCCACACATGCTATATCTTTTAGATACAGAATCGATTATTATTCCGTTTTCTTCTAAACCCGCTTCCTCAAGTATGGAGTAATGCTTATATCCGTCATAGGTGAATTCTCTATAGACCTCATCTGCAACCAAAAATAAATCGTGTTTCTTTACGATTGTTGCCAGTTTTTGTATTTCCTCCTTAGCGTATAAATACCCCGTCGGATTTCCAGGGTTACAAATAAGAATAGCTTTGGTTTTGAGGGTTATTAGTTTTTCAAATTCTGAAATTGGTGGTAAGGCAAAATTATCTTCTATTTTCGAAATTACAGGAACAATGTTCACACCTGAGGCGGTAGCAAAACCATTGTAATTTGCATAAAAAGGTTCAGGGATAATTATTTCATCTCCAGCATCTGCGATACTTCCCATTGCGAAGAGTAATGCTTCGCTTCCTCCAGTTGTAACAATAATCTCATTGGCATCTACAGGAATATTATTTTTTCTATAATACTGTGCTATTTTCTCACGATATTCTTCAGAGCCTTCAGAGCGAGAATATGCTAAAATATCCAGCGAATGTTTGCTAACAGCTTCCATGGCAACGTCTGGAGTTTTAATATCCGGTTGGCCTATATTTAAATGGTAAACAGTTTTGTTGGCTTTATAAGCTTTTTCTGCATAGGGAACCAACTTACGAATTGGTGATTCTGGCATTTGCCGACCCTTAATGGAAACTGATGGCATAGTGTAATTTGTTTAAGGACAAAGTTGCGAAATATATTTAATAAATCCACATTGCTTTTGAGACACTTTCGGTAATTTTTTATATCTTGATTTTGTTGAAAATGAAAAATACAATCAGAAATTTCTGCTTCTTTTGTGTGGTTCTGTTGTCCTGTGTGTCTCTTGGATTTTCGCAGGAAGGACTATCACTTCCTGAGGGTCTTAAAAAAGATAAAATTCCATTTGACCTTGTGAATAATCTAGTTATTATTCCAGTTGAGGTAAATGGAGCGAAGCTTTCCTTTTTGCTCGATACAGGTGTGAATTCTACGATTTTATTTGGTGTAACAGAAGCAGACTCCCTTAGAGTAAATAATGCCAGACCTGTTAAAATAAGAGGTTTGGGTGAAGGAGAAGGTGTAGTAGCACTAGAAAGCAAGAATAATAATTTAAAAGTTGGGAAGGCGACAGATACAAATCATTCTATTTACGTGATTTTTGAAGAAACTTTAAATTTTTCTACAAGAATGGGTATTCCAATTCATGGAATTATTGGATATGACTTTTTCAAAAGATTCGTCGTAAGAACTGATTACGTTTCCAAACGTCTTACGTTTTATAACCCTAGTAGCTATAAAAAGAAAAAATGTCTAAAATGTGAAGAGTTTGATCTTACATTTCATAACAATAAACCCTACATGAATATTAATATGTCCTCGTTGTCAAGGGTTAAAGAAATAACCCTCCTCGTTGACTCAGGATCAAGCGATGCGCTTTGGTTGTTTGAAGAGAAGGATGTTATTGGTAAAGATTCCAAAAAATATTTTGAGGATTTTCTGGGTTTGGGTTTTAGCGGAAATATCTTCGGAAAGCGTTCAAAATTGGATAAAATTTGGTTAAAAGATTTTAGTATGAATGAAGTAAAAGTAGCCTTTCCAGATAGCAGCGCGACTGAAAATGTTAAATTCTTTGAGGAAAGGGATGGAAGTATTGGAGGAGACATATTGAAGAGGTTTACGGTTACTATGGATTATAGGTCCAAAAAGATGGTGTTAAGGAAAAACAGCAAGTTTGATGAGCCCTTTTATTACAATATGGCTGGATTAACCATTGAACACGACGGACTTGAAGTGGTTACAGAGTTAACGACTTATAGAAACTTTAGTTTTGGAAGCCAGAGCAGTAGTAATAATGGAACAACAAGCCAGGCTGTTACAGATGTTAGTGTTTCGACAGAGTTTGCTTTGGTGCCAAGATATGTTGTTGTGGAGGTTCGAAAAGATTCGCCTGCACATAATGCGGGACTTCAAATAGGAGATGAAATTGCAGTAATCAATGGAACTCCTGCTTATAAGAGGAAGTTATACGAACTTAATACATTGTTTTCGTCCAAGATTGGTAAAAAAATTAGCCTCAAGGTGAAGCGAGATGATACTTTCTTTAAAGTCAAATTTATCCTTAAGAAAGTAATATAAAAAAGCGATCCAGATAGTACATCTGGATCGCTTTTTTATAAAATAAATGTTTGTCTTATTTTGTTTTTTCAAGTACACTTTTACCTTCAGCCAATATCTCACCTTTAATTTTTAATGCTTTGATAGGTTCGTCTGCATTAGAGTAAACAGTGATTGTTTTTCTAATGGGTCCTATACGCTTGGTGTCATATTTCACTTCTATGGTACTAGATGCTCCAGGTGCTACTGGACCGTCCGGTTTTTTAGGAACCGTACATCCGCAGCTCGATTTAACATCAGAAATAATTAATGGAGCATCCCCGGTATTTGTAAATTCAAATACACGAACTCCATCACTACCTTTTGTGATCTTTCCATAGTCGACTGTCTCAGCCTTGAAACTAATTTTTGCCTGAGCATTAGCAGCAAAACTTACAAGTGTTACTAACGCTATTAATACAAGTTTTTTCATGGTTTCATTTTTTAGTAAATGCTAATGTAGGTAACTTTTCTACTAAGTGCAAAATAAGTTATTCACTTTTATTATCCTGCAGATATACCTACTTTTGCCCATTAGATTTCAAAAATTAGACCAAAAATGGCTTTAGAGGCAAAATATAACGCTCAAAATATTGAGAATAAGTGGTATAACTACTGGATGGAGCATAATTATTTTCATTCAGAAGTTGATGAAAGAGAGCCATATACAATTGTAATTCCGCCACCAAACGTGACAGGAGTCCTGCACATGGGGCATATGTTAAATAATACGCTTCAAGATGTATTAATTCGTCGTGCCAGATTAAAAGGACTGAATGCTTGCTGGGTACCTGGAACGGACCATGCATCAATCGCCACAGAAGCTAAAGTTGTAGCCAAACTTAAGTCGGAAGGAATTAATAAAGCCGATTTATCACGGGAAGAATTCTTAGAACATGCATGGGAATGGACTCATAGACACGGAGGTATAATACTTGAGCAACTCAAGAAGTTAGGTGCTTCCTGCGATTGGGAACGTACCAAGTTCACTATGGATGACAACATGTCTGCCTCTGTGATAAAGGTGTTTGTTGATTTATATGAAAAAGGGAAGATCTATCGCGGGTATCGAATGGTAAATTGGGACCCAGAAGCAAAAACCACGCTCTCCGATGAGGAGGTGAATTACGAAGAAAAACAAGGGAATCTTTATTTTTTAAATTATAGAATTGAAGGTTGTGATGATACTTTAACAATTGCTACAACACGTCCTGAAACAATTTTGGGTGATACCGCTATTTGCATTAATCCAAATGATACTCGTTTTACCCATTTAAAGGGTAAAAAGGCAATAGTCCCTATCTGTAACAGAGTTGTTCCAATTATTGAGGATGAGTATGTAGATATTGAGTTTGGAACAGGTTGTTTAAAAGTAACTCCTGCTCACGACGAAAATGATAAAATCCTTGGGGATAAACATGGGTTAGAAGTTATCGATATTCTTAATGATGATGCTAGTTTGAATAGCTTCGGATTGCATTACGAAGGAAAGGATCGTTTTGCCGTTCGGAAGGAGATTGTAAAAGAACTGGAAGAAATGAATGTTGTCTCAAAGATTGAAACACATATGCATAAGGTTGGGACTAGTGAGCGAACAGGTGCTGTTATTGAACCTAAATTTAGTGATCAGTGGTTCATGAAGATGAAAGAGCTTGCACAACCTGCATTAGATTCTGTTTTGAATAAAGATGTTAAGTTAGTTCCTGAGAAATTTATAAACACATATCGTCATTGGATGGAGAATGTGCGTGACTGGAATATTTCACGACAATTGTTGTGGGGACAACAGATTCCAGCCTATTACTATGGAGGTGGAAAAGAAGATTTTGTAGTAGCCGAAACAGCTGAAGATGCTTTGGAAAAGGCACGCATTAAAACAGGAAATACTTCTTTGAATGCTTCAGACTTGACGCAAGATCCAGATGCTCTGGATACCTGGTTTTCCTCTTGGTTATGGCCTATAAGCGTGTTTAATGGTATTTTGGAACCAGACAACAAAGAGGTAAACTATTACTATCCAACAAATGATCTTGTTACAGCTCCAGAAATTTTATTTTTTTGGGTAGCGAGAATGATTATTTCTGGATATGAATACAGAGGTGAGAAGCCATTTACCAATGTATATCTTACAGGTATTGTTCGTGACAAGCAGCGGAGAAAAATGAGTAAGCAGCTGGGTAATTCACCAGATCCAATAGACTTAATGAATATATATGGTGCAGATGGTGTAAGAGTTGGGATGTTGCTGAGTTCACCAGCAGGAAATGATTTGATGTTTGAAGAAGACTTATGCAAGCAGGGGAGCGGTTTTGTAAATAAGATATGGAATGCCTATCGATTGATTGATGGTTGGGAAGTATCTGAAAGAAAGAAGGCAACCGAAACTGCAGAGATTGCTGTTAAATGGTATAGAAGTAAGTTTCAAAAGGCCTTGATTGAAATTGAGGATCATTATGGTAAGTATAGGATTAGTGATGCCCTAATGTCAACCTATAAATTGATTTGGGATGATTTCTGTTCTTGGTTCTTAGAAATGGTGAAACCAGGCTATCAGGAGCCAATTGCTAGTAGTACGTTTAAGGATATTATTGCGATTCTCGAGAATAATTTAAAGGTGTTACATCCATTTGTTCCTTTTGTGTCTGAAGAAATTTGGCAGCATATTGCAAATAGAAAACCTGAAGAGGCACTCATTATATCTAAATGGCCAGCTTTGGAGACCTTTGATCAAGAGATAAGTTCGAATTTTGAATTTGCCGCCGATGTAATTTCGGGCATACGTACTATTCGTAAGGAGAAGAATATTTCCTTCAAAGAACCGATAGAGCTTTCAGTAATTAACAATGATAATGCTTCAACCGATTTTGATGTTGTTATTTCGAAGCTCGGTAATGTTTCAGAAATAAATTACACTACCGAAGCTATTGATGGAGCGCTAACATTCCGTGTAAAATCGAATGAATATTTCGTGCCAATTTCAGGTGCTATTAATGTCGAAGAGGAAATTGAAAAACTTTCTGCAGAATTAAAGTATAATGAAGGCTTTTTAAAGAGCGTACAAGGCAAATTAAAGAATCAAGGTTTTGTTAGTAGTGCGCCGGAGAAAGTTGTTGCTATCGAACGTCAAAAAGAAGCCGATACCTTGGCCAAAATCGAGATGATTAAAATGAGTTTAGCAAGTTTGAAATAGGAGGAACTACTTTCTATATAAAAAATAATGCTTTACGGCTTCAATATAGAGCTCCTTAGCTTCATCTGGTTCTATGTCTCGTGTCTGGAAGAGTGCATTCGTTTTAAAAGCTCCAATTAAGGGGTTTCGACTTGTTGGCTGATCTTGAGAATTGGTCGCTCTTTTATAATAGGCATACAGGCGAAGTAGGAAGTCAGCGGGAAATGGTTCGTTGTGATCGTTTATACTATCAACTGCATTTAAAAAATCGGTATGTAGTTCTTCCGAAGTCATTTAGATGCAATTGCGGTTATGCCGCCTTTTACGACTTGATTTAGTGTTATATTAATTTTCGTGTCGAGGGGTAAAAAGACATCCACTCGTGAGCCAAACTTGATAAATCCACTGTCGTCAGTCTGGTTTACATCCTGCCCTTCTTTGGCATAGTTTACAATCCGTTTTGCAAGAGCCCCTGCAATTTGCCGGTGCAGTATTTCACCAAAGATTGAAGAATTAACCACTACGGTTGTTCGTTCGTTTTCTTCTGAAGATTTTGGGTGCCAAGCTACTAAAAATTTACCAGGGTGGTATTTACTAAAAACCACTTTCCCACCAACGGGATAGCGGGTGACATGTACATTTATAGGTGACATAAATACTGAAACTTGAAGTCTTCTCTCATTGAAGTACTCTCTTTCGAATACCTCTTCTATGACCACTACTTTCCCATCAACGGGGGATAAAATTTGTGCGTCATTCTTGACAAAATTTCTTTTTGGATTTCTAAAGAATTGCAAAATTAATATCAGAAAAACGATTGTCAAGGCTACTACAGTACCTCTTAAAATAATATTTTCCAAAAAGAAATTTGCAACTAGGGCCAGCATAATACAGATGCTAAAAGTGATTAATATAATTTTATATCCTTCTTTATGAAACATGTGCTACAATTTCTAAAAATCCATAAATAAAAGGACTCGCGTAAATCATACTGTCAAGTCTATCATACAACCCACCGTGCCCAGGTATTAACGCTCCACTATCTTTTACACCAGCCTGTCGCTTAAACTTAGACTGGATTAAATCACCAATTGTCCCAAAAACTGAGGTAATTAAGGCTAAGCTTATCCAGACCATCTGGTCGAAAAGACCTATATATTGAAAGATAAGAAAACTAGCACAAATGGCACCAACTAGTCCTCCAATAAAACCTTCAATAGTTTTCTTAGGAGAGATTCGTTCTAATAATTTTCGCTTGCCAAAACCCTTGCCGATGACGTAGGCAAAGGTGTCATTCGTCCATATAAGTATAAATACACCTATGATAATATTAGGAGTGAACGTCTTGTTATACATAGGGATAAGCGTAAGAAATATAAAACCGCTTATGAGATAGAAAAAAACAGCGATGTATTTTTTCTTTTCGAACATTGGTATTTTACTAACCCAGAGTAAATCTTTAAACAGAAAGAGGTTTACAAAACAAGAGAATATTAAGAGCAAGTAGATCGCGTTAATTTCAAAAATATTATAACTCAAGAAAAAGAGGGCAGCTGCCAATAGAAGATAAGCCAGATAACTCTTGAGATGAATTAATTTTAGGAATTCCGTCAAGGTCATTACGCCTAGTAAGAAGAAGAGTCCCATAAACCATTCGCGCGAGGTGAACATTGAAAAGATAACTATAGCGATGTATAAAACACCTGATATAGTTCGCACGATGACTTCCTTCATATTATAGGTCTTCCAATAGTAGCAAATATAAGTTTTTTGTACTACTTCCATAACTCATAAAGTCCTTTTCTTTTTCGGTTTCGAAGTCTTGAATGGTTGTAATATTACTAGGAATATAATTCTTGCTTTGGTTTTTAATCTTGCACAGTCCTTCGCTAATCGATTCTACCAATTGACTTGTAGTGGCAAAAATGATAAAATTGGAAGGCAGTTCTTTTAGGTTTTTTTCTTTTATTTGGTTAGAAGAGAGTAATATGGAGCCATTGTTGGCCACTAATCCTTCACAGGGAGATAATAGAAAAGCAGCATCGGTCTTTTTAACGAAATTTAGGTTAAAACCGTTAAACCTAGAAGTCAAAACATCATCAATACAAAGTGCATCTCGCTCGTACCAATCATTTTCTAAAAGAATATTATCAAAGGACTCTAAAACCTCCTGGAGGTTTTCACAGTATAAAAATTTACCCCCGTTCTTATTGAAGTAATAGGTAAATTTTTCATCTATTGGTAATTTTTCTTCTGGGTAATACTTACCATGGTCGGAATCCTTAGCCTTTTTGGCTTTTTCTTCCGACTTATAATTTGGGTTTAAAAGTCTTTTAAACAGACTCATTTATAATTTATTGAGGAGTTTTATAAACTATTATCTTCAAATATATAAAAAGTCAACTTAAGTTTTGTTATCATAAAACTAAAGTTTACGTGATTAATTCAAAAAAGCTGAGGTTATGACGTAACTATTTCCTCTTCCTCGTTTTTCTGATGAGGTCTATTTCCAAATATTTTTTGAAGGTTATCTTTGAAAATCACTTCTTTTTCCAGCAGAACATTCGCGAGTTCTGTTAGTTTGTCTTTATGTTCTTCCAATAGCTGAACAGCCCTTCTGTACTGAGTTTCTATAATATTTGAAATTTCTTTATCAATCATTTCTGCGGTCTTTTCACTATATGGTTTTGTAAAACCATACTCAGATTGACCACTGGAATCGTAATATGTTAAATTTCCAATATTCTCATTCAATCCATATATAGTTACCATTGCTCTGGCCTGTTTGGTAACTTTTTCCAGATCACTCAAAGCTCCAGTCGATATTTTATCAAAAATCACCTTTTCGGCAGCACGTCCACCAAGGGCTGCACACATTTCGTCAAGCATCTGTTCTGGTCTTACAATAAGACGCTCTTCTGGCAAGTACCAAGCCGCTCCTAAAGATTGACCTCGGGGTACGATGGTTACCTTTACTAAGGGAGCTGCGTACTCTAACATCCAACTTACGGTTGCGTGACCTGCTTCATGAAAAGCAATTGCCTTCTTCTCTTCCGGAGTGATAATTTTATTTTTCTTTTCCAACCCTCCAACAATTCGATCTACAGCATCTAGGAAATCTTGCTTGTCAACAAATTTCTTTTCGTTTCTTGCTGCAATCAAAGCAGCCTCGTTACAAACGTTTGCAATATCTGCCCCAGAAAATCCAGGCGTTTGTTTTGCCAAGAAGTCCATGTCCAAAGACTCATCTGTTTTTATAGGACGAAGATGTACTTCAAATATTTCTTTACGTTCTCGAATATCTGGAAGGTCCACATAAATCTGTCTATCAAAACGTCCTGCACGCATTAGAGCCTTATCTAAAATATCTGCACGGTTGGTAGCAGCAATTACAATGACATTAGAGTTAGTTCCAAAACCGTCCATTTCGGTTAATAACTGGTTTAATGTATTTTCACGTTCATCATTAGATCCAGAGAAATTATTCTTTCCACGGGCACGACCAATAGCATCAATCTCGTCGATAAAAATAATTGAAGGTGATTTTTCTTTAGCTTGTTTAAATAGGTCACGAACTCTTGATGCACCAACACCAACAAACATTTCTACAAAGTCTGACCCTGAAAGTGAGAAAAAAGGAACCTTAGCTTCTCCAGCAACGGCTCTTGCCAATAAGGTCTTACCAGTCCCAGGAGGTCCAACAAGTAGCGCTCCTTTTGGAATCTTACCTCCCAACGCGGTATATTTTTCTGGAGTTTTTAAGAAATCCACAATTTCTTGAACTTCCTCTTTAGCCCCTTCCAAACCGGCTACATCTTTAAAAGATGTTTTCACGTCTTGCTTTTCATCAAATAATTTTGCCTTAGACTTCCCAATGTTGAAAATCTGTCCTCCAGGCCCGCCACCTGCTCCTGAAGACATACGACGCATAATAAAAATCCAGATTCCTATAATTACAATAAATGGTAAAAGTCCAATTAGAACCTCACCCCACATATTCGATTCGGTATTCCAAATAAGCTGTGTGTCGATATTACTATCTTTCTTAATTTGATCAATATTATTCTCGAAATTTTGAAGGTCTCCAAATTCAAACTGATATGATGGCTCATTTGGTCCAGGTGCTAAAAAAGTGTTTGCCTTTTTATTAGCGTGTATTGTTTTGGCTTTTGCTTCAGCGGTAAGATATACCTTGGCGACTTTTTTATTTACTACTTCAACCTTTTCAACATCGCCATCTCTTAAAAAGCGCTCAAATTCTGCTTGCGTAGTTTTATTAGGCTGTGCCCAACTTCCACTTCCGAAGAACTGAATTCCTATAAATACTAAAAAGATCGCACCGTAAATCCAGTATGCACTAAATTTTGGTTTCTTTATTTCGGGCTTTTTGTCTTTATTTCCTTCTGCCATGAGGCTTTGTTGTTTTTAATAAGTAGTTTCTATTTTTACTGATTTGGCATCGCCCCATAATCCTTCGATGTCATAATATTCTCGGATTTGTTTCTGAAATACATGCACTACTACGTGAACATAGTCAATTAAAATCCATTCTGCATTATCACTTCCTTCAACATGCCAAGGTTTATCCTTTAGGGCCTTACTAACTGTTTTTTGAACTGAATTTACTATTGCATTGACTTGGGTATTTGAAGTACCGTTGCATATGATGAAATAGTCACAAACCGTGTTTTCTATTTCTCTAAGGTCAAGGATTTCAACATCTTGTCCTTTTACTTCTTCAATTCCTTTTAATATTTGGGTAATAAGTTGATCTGTCCCTTTTTCTTTCTTCGACATTAAAAAAATTTATTTGCGCAAAGTTATTACTTTTTTGTTTCTTTAATCACTTTGTTGACCTAATAGTGCTACATTCTTTTTCAGTATGAAGATAATCAAACTTAATGCCATTGATTCAACAAATACCTACCTTAAAGAGGCGAGCAAAAATGTAACCCTTGAAGATGGTATCGTTGTTGTGACGAACAAACAAACTGAAGGTCGTGGCCAGATGGGAGCAAAGTGGCAATCGAAAGAGGGGTTAAGCCTTTCCTTTAGTGTGTTCAAGCGATTTGATGCATTGTCAATAAATGAACAATCTTGTATTAGTTTTGTTGTTTCTGTAGGTGTTAAAAATGCATTGCAAAAACTACAAATTCCTGAAGTTTCTATTAAATGGCCAAACGACATTCTGTCATACCAGAAAAAGCTATGTGGTATTTTGATCGAAAATCAGTTGGAAGGAAATAAAATCATCTCTTCTGTGATAGGAATTGGACTAAATGTGAATGAAACCGAATTCCAAGAATTGCCATTCGCAACTTCAATGAAATTGGCTTCGGGGAATTCATATAATCTTGATGAAGTATTGCAAATAGTTTTTGAAGAAGTTCTAAAAGAATTACTAAGTGTCGAAAATTCAGAAACCTTATCAGTGAAGAAAAAATATGAAGCCGATCTTTTTAGAATAGATAGAGTTTCTGTCTTTGAGAATTCCGAAGGATATCAATTTAATGGAATTATAAGAGGAATTACCAATACGGGGAAACTTAAGGTTGAAATTGAAAATGAAACAATTCAGGTATATGGATTGAAAGAGATAAAAATGTTGTTTAGCTAGGTATAAATAAGCTAAAGTTTTTCCAAATTTTCTGAAAGTGTATCTATAAACTTAGAAATTGGTGCCTTGATCATCATGGCCATCATGCTATTAAATTCTCCCGAGAAAAGTAGTTCGGCTTCCGAAGACCTGGCACTAACCTCTGTAATATTTCCTGTGAGGGTAAATGGAATTTTGTCACTTATCGCGCCTAATACCACTTTGTTAGGCGAAACTATTTCCTTTACTTCCAAGGCTATTTCTGGCATTCCTTTAAGCGCAAAGACAAAAGCGTCTTCTCTTATAACCTCAAATTTGTTTGTATTTTCAGGCATAAGTTGTTCGAAGTTTTTTACATCACTTAAAAAGCTGCATAAGTCTGAAGCAGATTTTTGAACCGTTACTTTTTTACTATTTAATTCCATAAGATGACTGTTATTTTTTGAGGTGATAGGTAGACAATAATTGTGCCTAGTTATTTTTGGAGTTCCAATTCCCAGGGTCTACACGCCATTGGGATAGAAGTATAGCTTCTTCGGAGGAAATATAATTGGTGTTTTCGGCTCCTTCTAATAAGTTTTCGTAATCACTTAAAGTGTTCAATTGGACCTTTTGATGTTTAAAGTTTTCTTCTGCCACATTAAAACCATAGGTAAAGATGGCCACCATTCCTTTTACATTCATGTTCGCTTCACGTAGTGCTTCGACGGCAAGAAGACTACTTTTGCCGGTGCTAATTAGATCCTCAACCACCATCACTGTTTGATTTGCTTCAACAAATCCCTCAATTTTATTTTGACGTCCGTGTTTTTTTGCCTCTGGGCGAATGTAACAAAATGGGAGGTTTAAATAATCTGCCACAAGTGCGCCAATGCCTATTGCTCCTGTTGCTACACCTGCAATTACATCCGGTTTTCCGTATATCGCTTCTATTTGAATAGCAAGGTGTTCCCGCAAATAATTTCGAATCATTGGATAAGAAAGCGTGATCCGATTGTCACAGTAAATTGGAGATTTCCATCCCGAGGCCCATGTAAATGGGTTTTGCGGTTGTAATTTAATTGCATTAATTTGCAAAAGTAATTCGGCGGTTTTTTGTGCCGTTTCTTTGTTTAATATCATACTGCAAATGTATAAAGTTTTTGTTAAAGATATCCCTATCATTCTCTCAACAGAGAAAAAGATTGGCAAGCAGTATACCTCCATTCCGTTAAAGGAAGTAAAGTTTAAAAGGCTTATTGCCAAAATCAATAATGGTGAGCTTTTGTATGTGAATATTTATCACAAGAATGAGGAAAAATTGGAACGTTTTCTTCGGAAGAAATTACCCGTTGTGGAAGCTGGAGGAGGATTAGTATATAATGCGAAACGAGAGATTTTATTTATACGTAGAAATTCGAAATGGGATCTTCCTAAGGGGAAGGTGGAAAAGGGCGAAACTTATGAGGAAGCGGCTTTAAGAGAAACCATGGAGGAAACGGGTGTTAAAAATCTTGAGGTGCGGAAATTTATTACGAAGACGTACCACGTTTTTCAGAGAAATGATAAATTCAAATTAAAGATCACCTACTGGTATGAAATGTTTAGTGACTACACTGGTCCCTTAACACCTCAGGCAGAAGAAGACATAAAAAAAGTGAAGTGGAAGAATTTTGAAAAAACCCAGAAGGCGCTTCAAGATTCGTACGAAAACATCAAGTTACTCTTTCCAAAAGAATATCTAACCACCCACCCTAATGATAGGATATCTTAAATGTGTCTTTTCGTAAGCCGGAGATTGTTTATGAATCCAATCCAATTGTGCATACCAGTTTTCAGCAAAAGAAGCGTCACTTGTTTTTTTAGCTTCAAATTCCTTTTTGATTTCGGCATTGTCGTTCAAAAATATTAATGCCATATCTTCCCAAACATAGGGAGAGAATCCTTCTTTTTGTTGAAGAACAGTATCAAAAAAGTTCCAATTGAAAAAAGAATCTTGTGCCTCCGGCTCCAACGTTTCAAGCAGGTAACGAACCCCTTCTTGATTTGTGTCTATTCTATAATCTCCCTTTTTAATAGCCACTTTTTCATTAACAGTTCTCACCTTCGTTTGGTAGTGAAGATAGTGACCTTCATAAGGGTTTCCCACACTTTTATAATCGATTATTTTATAAACTTCCGCGTCTATAACGGTGTCTTTTTTAATCTTGGTCACCCGAATTTCGTTAAGATCTAGCAAATCAATAATGTTCCAATATCCTTCGGGTATTATATAGGCAGATGGAATAATAACGCTGTCCGCAGCTTTAAAATAATTGTAATACATGACATCCTTGGTAAATGGCGCATTGCGATTATATTTTAATCTATCCATCCCTGTAATTCCGCTTTTTATCATTTCACCTTCGTAGCCTTTAAATGAAATTTGTGAGGTCTTTGTACTATCAATTTTCCAGGAAAGAGGGTAGGAGTCACCAGCTTTGTGTTTTGTAAGTGCGTTTTTCCTAAGCTCTTTGATTACTTCTGCGTCTTTATCGGCGATGTTGATAAAGCTTTTCATTAATTCGTAGGTGCCTTCTACTCGTTGCTTATATGGCTTGAGCATATGTGTTTCTACCATCATCCCCAAGGTGTTGAACAAAGTTGTGTAGCCAGTAGAATAACGCGGTGAATCAAGAAATTGTGTGAATCCGTTATCTGGGGTACGATTAAAAACGTTTACATATGGAGTGATGTCCAAGCTACTCTTCTGAAGAGAATCTTGAAGCTGCGTCATTAATGAGGTGTGTAAATAATTACCTAGATCTCCACCAAGTTTATTGTGCTGTGTAAATAGATGAGTAAGGGTATATTGATAGTCTGCACCATTGCTTACATGATTGTCGATAAAAAGATCTGGTTTTACAGTGCGAAACAACTCCGTAAACGCGCGGGCATTTTTCGTGTCTGCTTTTATAAAATCTCTGTTGAGATCATAGTTTCTGGCATTTCCTCTAAATCCATAGGAGATGGGACCGTTTTGATTTGTTCGGGAGTCGCTATTTCTGTTTAAAGCCCCTCCGATATTATACACAGGAATTACGGCAATGATTGTGTTTTTTGGAGTATCAATTTTATTCTCAGCTAAATCCCGAAGTAATAGCATAGATGCATCAATTCCATCACTTTCCCCTGGGTGAATACCATTATTTATTAGCAATACATTTTTTCGGCTATCACCTGAAAATTCCGACTCAAAACTTCTATTCGGATTGAAAGTAATAAGATGCAACGGTTCTCCACTATCCGTTTTCCCCATGGTGTACATGGCTATGGAGGTATGAACTTCGGCCAATTGGGTGTAAAACTCTACAACTTCAGGATAAGTGGGAGTTTCTAATCCGTTTGAGGTTTCAAAAACGGTTGTGAAATCGAAATTAGATTTATCTTTTTCTGAAGAACAAGAAGAAAAAAGAAACGGTATGCATAGTAGAAAATAAAATCGATTCATGGTTGGTTCGTTTTAAACAAATATAAGACGAATGAGATTGATTTAAGTTACTGGATTTACACATTTGAGATGAACCCCAACGTATATGAAATATATAGGTAATGTTATGCATTGTGCGTTGTAAAGCGGTTAAATTAAAGCTAATTTCGGGAAAAACTAATATTTAATATTGAACTCATTTACTACTATGAAAAATAAACTACAACTAAGCCTATTATTTATTGTAGGATTCGTGCTGAACTTGACTGCTCAGGGTCGAGGTTTAAGTTCATTATTGGAAGAATTCCGTTTATTGGGTAATACTCCTCTTTCCGAAGAACAAATAATCACTTTGCAAAAGTAAAAGGAAATAGTCAAACACATTCTTCAATGGCGAATCCTTTTTCTGAGCATGAGTTTTATGTACATAGCATTCGATCTACTGGAAACCTGCCTTTAGGTATATTAAATGGACAACCTCCTTTTGCCACAATAGATATTATCGCCGAACCCCTCGCAGCTTCTTGTTTTGCAGGAGACTTTGGTGAAAACGGAACCTTATACGCGATTACTACAGAGCCAGACCCTATCAATGGTTCTCCTTATGTAAGTGAACTTGAAATTTAACAATAGTTTTATCCCAACCTAAGAACACAATAATTCCGTCTTCATTACGCTGCATATCTATAGAGAAAGCCTCGATAACATCGTCACTTTTTGTAACAGGAACTTCAAACCTTAAAACATCATTTGTTTTATCATAGTGATAAGTACCTGGTTTGTAAAGTTGAGAATTAATGACAATTGTCCAACTCTCTTTATTTGGAATGGAATACAAAGAATATGCCCCAGGCTTTATTACTTTTCCATCTATTTTTGATTCCTTTAAAAATATAATCTCAGTATTTTCATTAGCTCCTGTTCTCCATAGTTCTCCATAGGGGACTAATGCACCAAAGATTTCTCTTTCAGATTTTTGAGGTCTGCTGTAGATTATTTTTAATAAAGGAACACTACCAGTACTTTCTTGAAATTCAACTATATCCATAGGACTAACATCTAAATCACTAAAATCTTGTGCTTTTACATCCAATAAAGGACTTAATAGTAATATAAGAAATAGCGATAATTTTGTTAAAAAATGTATTTTCATAATATTTTTGTTTATTAAATTAATGATATCACAAATATGAAACTAAAATTCGAAATAATCAGTAAAATAAAGGGTTGAAAGAAGGACTAGACCCCGTTGGATTTCGATTTATGAGATAAAACGTATCGTACAAAAGTAACGTAGGAGCTTCTCCATTACTTGCCTTAACAGCATTTATTATGGGAATAATAAAGACACAATACCAACAAATATCAGGGATAAAATTCCTAACCCTAGTAATAAAATTCATTGGAGATTTAAGTGGAGTCATGGGTGATGTAATCCCCACCGGTCTTACTTATGACTTTACTACTTCTACTATGTACGCTACTACAAGTATCGATTTATTTGAAGTAGATTTAACCACAGCAGCGGTCACTCAGATAGGTGTTTTGGTACAACTGGGGCAGTAGTCATTTGGTTGGAGATTGATAACGATGGTAATGCGTATGCTGCAGATGTTGTAGATGACACTTTTTATGCTGCTAATTTGTCTACTGGAGCTGCTACACCCATTGGTCCTTTAGGAGTGGATATCTCTTTCGCACAAGGAGCTACTGTAGATCCTGAGACAAATGATCTGTATATGGCTGGCTGGGGGTATACACTCCATAGATAAGAGTACTGGAGCGGCTACTCTTGTAGGGGTAACAACACCATTGGATGTAGAGTTAACCATTATGTCTATAGAGGGTGTTCCAATTTTAGGCGTTTCAGATTTTCTGGCCGACTTAATAACGTTTTATCCCAACCCTATGATCGATCAATTAAATGTGGAATTATCTTCAGCTATAACTATTTTAAAAGCATCAATTTATGATGTTCTTGGCAGAAGTATTGAGGTGGAAGTGGTCAATAAGACCATTAATGTTGAGTATCTGAGGAGCGGAATTTATGTACTTCGATTAGAAACCAATTTAGGGGTTCTGACTCAAAAGTTGGTAAAAGACTAGGTATTGATTTTATATCAATATGAAAGCCTCGTAATTCAAAACTACGAGGCTTTCATAATTTAAATAAAACGTCTTTAGCTATTCATAGATACTAAAAACTCTTCGTTGTTTCGAGTTTGCTTAAAGCGATCGTTAATGAACTCCATGGCTTCCACAGGGTTCATGTCTGCCAAGTATTTACGCATAACCCACATACGTTGAATTGTTTTCTCATCAAGCAATAGGTCATCTCTACGGGTACTTGAAGAGGTGAGGTCAATAGCTGGGAAGATTCTTCGGTTGGAAATCTTACGATCCAATTGAAGCTCCATATTACCCGTCCCTTTAAACTCTTCAAAAATAACCTCATCCATTTTAGATCCTGTTTCGGTAAGTGCGGTAGCAATTATACTTAGAGAACCCCCATTTTCAATGTTACGTGCCGCTCCAAAGAAACGTTTAGGTTTATGAAGTGCATTTGCATCAACACCACCACTTAATATCTTACCACTAGCAGGTTGTACAGTATTATAGGCACGTGCCAAACGAGTGATTGAATCCAATAGGATTACAACATCGTGTCCACATTCCACCAATCTTTTTGCTTTTTCCAACACTAAATTGGCAACTCTTACGTGCTCCGTCGCCTCTTTGTCAAAGGTAGAAGCAACTACTTCACCTTGAACATTACGTTGCATATCTGTAACCTCTTCCGGGCGTTCGTCAATAAGAAGAACAATTTGATATACTTCTGGATGATTTGCGGCAATTGCATTCGCAATGTCCTTAAGAAGCATGGTCTTACCTGTTTTTGGTTGAGACACAATCATACCACGTTGTCCTTTTCCTATAGGAGCGAATAGATCAATAATTCTTGTAGAAATCGTACTCTGTCTAACGGCTAGGTTGAATTTTTCGTCTGGAAATAAAGGTGTTAAATGCTCAAAAGAAATACGATCACGTACAACTGTTGGACTTAAACCATTTATCTTACTTACTTTAATTAGGGGGAAATATTTTTCACCTTCCTTAGGAGGTCTTACTTGACCTAACACAGTATCCCCTGTCTTAAGACCAAACAAACGAATCTGTGACTGAGAAACATAAATATCATCAGGAGATGATAGGTAGTTATAGTCGCTAGAACGCAAGAAACCATATCCATCTTGCATGATGTCAAGAACTCCTTCACTTTCAATAATTCCATCAAATTCAAAATCAGGTTCTCTATAGCGGTTACGGGAATCTTTATTTCCGTTGTTTCTATGTTCTTTCTGACTTCCTTTGTTCTCTCTTTGAGGTTTCGATCTGTTATCCGATTTCCCTTGGTTGTTGTCTCGTGGATTTGGTCGTTGGTTCGGTTCTCTTTTTGCAGGTCGTTTATCCTCTTTCTTCTCGCTGGAATTTTCTGTTTTTTCTGAAGTACCTTCAGATTTAGCAACAGGTTTATTCTCTTCTTTTTTACGAGGGTTGGGTTTTCGGTTGTCGTTACGAGCGGGTCGAGGACGACTCTCTTTTTCTTTTGGTTTTTTTTCTGAAGTCACCTCTTTTTTAGGTTCTTCTGTTGAAGGAGCTACAACTGGAGGTACAATCGCTTTTACCACCTTAGGGTTGGCCGCTTGATAATCTAAAATCTGATAAACTAAATCTAATTTTTTTAAAGATTTAAATTTAGGGACACCAAGGGTTTTAGCAAGTTCCTGAAGCTCAGGTAACTTTTTTACTTTTAATTCTGATATTTCAAACATTGAAAATACTATAAGATTAATTGATATTATGATTCCGTAACGGAGGTAAGTTAGTTGTGAAAATTATTTGAAGACTAAGTAACCGTGATTGAATTGGTTACGAATTGTTACTGCAATTATACAACAATAAATTAAATTCTACATTTATATTTTTAAAAAGAAACAGTATTTTTGCTTTTTATTAACAATAATAGCCAATGCTACAACGCATACAAACAGTATATCTTATCATCTCCGCACTCATTATGGGCGGACTCTACCTTTGGTTTCCATTGGTGGAAGATGAAGCTGGAGCCGTTGTTGTCGCAAGAAGTGAGCCCTTGGTTTTTGGATTTATATTTGCTTCAATTGTGTTGACGGTTATTTCAATCTTGAGTTTTAAAAAGCGACAACTACAATTTGTATTAAATCGCTTGAACATTATATCAAACTTTGTATTACTGGGAGTTTTCGTTTATAGGTCGCTAACTTTATCTGGAGAAACTTTGGTTTCTGAGAAGGGTATTGGGGTGCTACTTCCTATCATTTCTATCGTTTTTTTAGTTCTGGCCAATAAGGCCATTAAAAAGGACGAGGATCTCGTAAAATCTGTGGACCGTTTACGCTAAACCAATCTTAGTATATTAGTGCGGAACCCTCAAAGAATGCCATCTTTGAGGGTTTTTTAATTTTAAAGGTTTATTTCTCCTATTACTTTTTGAATTCAATGACCTCCAAGTTTTTAATCTCCTTTCCATCGATTTCAAAGCGAAGCATCGTTCGTACTTTATGAAACCCGTGTGTTCCTATGGCACCTGGGTTCATGTGGAGCAGACCCGTTTTCTTGTCATTCATAACTTTTAAAATATGTGAATGTCCAGAGATAAATAGTTGAGGTGGATTGGTGTATATTTCTTCCCTAATCGCGACGCTATATCTTCCAGGATAACCACCAATATGTGTCATCAGTACATCAACGTCCTCACACATAAAACGAGTATTAAGTGGAAATTCAGCTCTTGCCTCGGCATTGTCAATATTCCCGTAAACGGCGCGCAGGTTTTTTATCTTTTTTATAGCGTCGGTTACTTTTAAATTACCAATATCACCAACGTGCCAAACTTCATCGGCTTGCTTCGCATAGGAAAGAATTTTGTCGTCGATATAGCTATGTGTATCACTAAGGAGTAGAATTTTAGTCAAATTGAAATTGTTGAGGTTATTGGAGACAAAGTTACAAAGTTTCAAGGTTGCATAATTTTGCTTATAGTATACAATCCTTCGACAGGCTCAGGGTGACACTTACAGCTTATTAATTAACTTAACAAAACATTTTACTCTTCGAAGAAATTGAATTTGTAAATTTGCTCAATCATCAAAGAACTTAAATTGAGATATTTTATCGAGATAGCTTACAACGGCACCAATTATTTTGGATGGCAAAAACAACCAGATGCAATTAGCGTTGCCGAAGTACTCGAAGGAGCCCTATCTACGCTTCTTCGGAACGAAGTAAAGGTTGTTGGCGCGGGAAGAACTGATGCAGGGGTTCACGCAAAACAGCTATTTGCGCATTTTGATTTTGAAGAAATTGAAGATCTTCCGAAACTAGTTTTTAGACTGAATTCTCTTCTTCCGAAGGATATTTCAGTGAAAGATATTTTCAAAGTAAAAGAAGATGCGCACGCAAGATTTAACGCTTCTGAACGAGAATATGAATATGTTATTTCTCTTGAAAAGAATCCGTTCTCAGAAGGGTTTGCATATCAGCTGTATCAAAAGCCAAATATCGATGTAATGAATGAAGCCGCAGCAACCTTATTAGACTATCAAGACTTTCAATGCTTTTCTCGATCCAATACGGATGTAAAAACGTATCATTGTAGTATTAAAAAAGCTTTTTGGGAAGAAGAGAAAAATCAATTGATCTTCACCATTGCGGCCGACAGATTTCTTAGGAATATGGTGCGTGCTATTGTAGGTACTTTGCTAGATGTAGGATTTGGTAAAACATCATTGGAGGAATTTCACGAAATAATTAATAAAAAGAATAGAGCTAATGCAGGTTCCTCGGTACCAGCAAATGGGCTCTATTTAACTAAGGTTATATATCCTAAAAGTATTTTTCAAAATAATTAATTACTAATATATAGTGGCAGACTCAGGTAAAGCATTCGATTTTAAACTTTTTAGACGGTTGTTGGCGTTTACCAATGCCTACCGTTGGGTTTTCTATTTTGTGGCATTTGCTGCGGTTGCAATGTCAGGATTGGCAGTCTTAAGCCCTCATTTACTTCAATTGGCAATCGACAATGCAATTGTTCCAAAGAATTTAGGAGAACTACAGTTCTATCTTCTTTTGATGCTAGGAGTTCTGACTTTAGAGGTGTTATTTCAATTTGCATTTATATTTTGTGCCAACTGGCTTGGGCAAAATGTTATAAATGATTTGCGTGTAAAGCTATTCAAGTTGATGACCAGCTTTAAGATGCAATATTTTGATAAAAGCGCCGTAGGACGACTTACAACTAGAGCCGTAAACGATATTGAAACAATATCTTCTATTTTTAGTCAGGGGCTGTTTATGATTATAGCTGATTTGCTAAAAATGAGTGCCATTGCTGGTATAATGTTATATAAGAGCTGGCGACTTGCATTAATAGTATTTGCCATTTTACCGCTAATTCTTTACGCTACTCGTATATTTCAGCGAGCCATGAAAGTGGCATTTGAAGAAGTTAGAAATCAGGTAGCGAACCTCAATTCATTTGTGCAAGAGCGTATCACAGGAATGAAGATTGTTCAAATATTTACACGCGAAGAAACTGAGTATAGAGAGTTTGAACGAATCAATGAGAAACACAAAAAGGCCTGGGTTAAAACAGTTTGGTATAACTCTATTTTCTTTCCAATTGCAGAGATGGCTTCTTCTGTAGCTATTGGATTGCTAGTTTGGTACGGAGGCTTAAATGCAGCAGGAGGTGGGCTCATTTCCTTAGGAATTATAACGGCCTTTATCCAATATTCGCAAATGTTGTTTAGACCTTTGCGTCAAATTGCCGATAAATTTAACACCCTTCAAATGGGAATGGTTGCCGCTAATCGTGTATTTGAAATTTTGGATACTGAATCCCATATTGCAGATGAAGGTTCGTTGGAGTTAACAAAAACTGACGGTCAAATTGAGTTCAAGAATGTGCGTTTTGGTTATATAGAGAATGAAGAAGTAATAAAGGACATTTCATTTGATGTTAATCCTGGAGAAACTGTTGCTATTGTTGGAGCCACCGGAGCAGGTAAATCAACTATTATTAATTTACTCAATCGTTTTTATGAAATAAATAGCGGAAGTATATTAATTGATAATATATCAATTAAAGACTATGAGCTGAATTCGTTACGAGTCCATATTGCGGTTGTACTGCAAGATGTATTTTTATTTGCCGATACAATTCTTAATAACATAACGCTCAATAATCCTTCTATTACAGAAGGTGAAGTTGTCGACGCTGCGAAAGAAATAGGGGTGCATAAGTTTATAATGACACTTCCAGGAGCATATCATTATAATGTGAAAGAAAGAGGAGCAATGCTTTCTTCTGGACAACGACAACTGATTGCTTTTTTAAGGGCATATGTAAGTAAACCTAGTATTTTAATTTTGGATGAAGCTACTTCTTCAATCGACACCTATTCCGAAGAGATGATCCAAACCGCTACTGAAAAGATTACAAGAGGAAGAACGTCTATCGTAATTGCACACCGTTTGGCCACGATTAAAAAGGCAGACAAAATTTTGGTGATGGATGCAGGCAAAATAGTCGAAACGGGTACACATACTGAGTTACTTAAAAAAGAGGACGGCTACTATCGCAACCTTTATGAAGTCCAATTTATGGAGGAAGAGGTGATTTAGCTTAAATCCTTTACGATAATTTGAGACAATTCTTCAAGGTTTTCAAACAATACAAAATCTCCATCTTTAAGATATGAAATTTGTCCGTTTTCTTCGGAAACTACTAAGCAAACCGCATCTGTTTTTTCAGAAATGCCAAGAGCAGCTCTATGACGAAGTCCAAAGCGCAATGGAATTTTCCTGTCGTTTGAAACTGGTAAAATTACTCGCGTGGCCGTAATTAGACCTTCTTCTATTATCATTGCACCATCGTGCAAAGGGCTATTTTTAAAAAATATACTTTCGATAATTGGCTGATTTGCTTCGGCACTCATTTTATCACCGCTATTTTTAACAAAATCAAGACTATTATTTCTTTTTAGCACAATGAGGGCACCAGTATGTGAAGTTCCCATTTTTTTGGCGGCACTAATGATTGCCGAGATGACATTGCTTGTATTTGTATCGTCACTTAGCTCTCTAAACTTATTAAAGAATCTTCTTCTCGCATTGAAGTTGGTAGAACCCAACATCAATAAAAACTTTCTAATTTCCTGCTGAAAGACAACAATAAGAGCAAACATTCCAACACCAAGAAAACCACCAAGAATTTTACTAAGAAGCTCCATTTCCAACAACTCGGTAAGGCGCCAGATTCCATAGATGATAACAATTCCAACAAAAATATTGATCGCTACCGTTCCTTTTACCAGCTTATAGACATAATATAAAAGGAATGCCACCAGAACAATGTCAACAATATCTATAATACGAATGTCTAAAAAATCCAAATGTAATAGGGTTTGTGTAAAAGTACTTTATTTTTTGAAATTAGAATTAATTTATGAAGGAGTCAAACTTGAGTACATTTTGATTTGTAAAATATCTTTCATGCTTTTATGAAAGTACTTTTATAAATTACAAGATATGAATAATATTATAGAAGAAATTGGACCTCTTGCAGGCGGTTCTCAATTGCGAAGAATATATCAAAAATTACAAACGGGAGGTGACAAGGTTTATAAAGAAGCAGGGTTAAACTTTAAATCAAGCTGGTTTCCAGTGTATTATGTGTTGGCTAAATCAAGATCGCCACAATCCATTATGGGAATCACCAATCAAATTGCTTTTTCACATATAACCGTGAAGAATATAGTCCGGGAATTGGAAGGAGAGAATTTTGTTCGAATGATCGTCAACCCAAGTGATAAACGCTCTAAACTTGTTTCATTGTCTCCAAATGGACGTTTACTTCTTCAAAAGCTAGAACCAATTTGGGAAGCATTTTCTTTAGTTCTGAAGGATGTTTTTGATGCAGGTCACCCAGATATGACAAATATATTATCGAGAGTAAATGGTTCTTTGGAAAACCTAACCTTGGATCAAAGAATGAAGGTTCATCTGGATCCAGTTCACGAAGTTCGAAACGCCAAACCAGACGAATTTGAATCTATTGGAAAATTAATGGTGAGCGTTTATTCACAATTAGAAGGATTTCCTTCACCTTTAGAGCAAGCAGCCCGCGTATTATAATATGCTGGCCAATATTGGCGAATTTACAAATAAACCAAACACCGAATTGTTGGTAGTTGCCTCTACCAAAGTAAAAGTATATGGAGCAGTCGTTTATTTTAGTGATATGAAATATTATGGGTCTGGTGGCACTGCTACCAAAGAGAAATATGCTTCTGGTTTTCGCCTTTTAGCTGTCGATATATCGGCTCGTGGAAAGGGGATTGGAAAACTCTTAACAATGGAGTGTATAAGAAAGGCAAAAGCTCATAAAAGTGCTGAGGTGGTTATTCATACTACAAAAGCCATGCTAACGGCTTGGAAAATGTATGAGAAATTAGGTTTCAAAAGATCTGAAAACTTAGATTTTATTCAGGGAGAACTTCCTGTTTATGGCTTTCGTTTAAAACTCTAGTTCAATCGCTGTTGTTCAAATGCTGTAACAATTTTATACATTCAACCGCTTCGGTAACATCGTGAACCCTGAGAATGGAAGCTCCTTTTAACAGAGCAACAGAATGCAGAGCGGTGGTTCCATTTAAAGCTTCGTCAACTGTGGTTTCTAAGGTTTTATAAATCATAGATTTCCTGGAAAGGCCTACTAAATATGGAATATCCAGTTGTTTAAAAAGTTCTAAATTATTGAGTAGCTCAAAATTTTGTTCTCTGGTTTTTGCAAAGCCAAAACCTGGATCGGCCACTATGTCATTTATACCAGCCGCTCTGGCTAGGGAGATTTTTTCTGAAAAGTACTTTAACACATCTTTGGTGATGTTGTCATAGTTTGTCAAACTGGTCATCGTCTGGGGAGTACCTCGCATGTGCATAAGGATATATGGAACTTTCAGTTTTGATGCTTCGGAAATCATTACAGTATCCATACTTCCTCCAGAAATGTCATTGACTAGTGCGGCTCCTATAGCAACGGCTTCCCTTGCTACCTTACTTCTGAAGGTGTCAACAGAAATAGGCGCTTCGGGAAATTCTTTTAAAATTCTTTCGATTGCGGGAAGTACTCGCTCCAATTCTTCAGTTTCCGAAACTTCATCTGCGCCTGGACGAGAGCTATACCCACCAATATCCAAAAAGGTAGCACCTTCTTTAAGCATAGTTTCTGCCTGAGTTAAAATTTGTTTTAAATCGACGGTTTTTCCACCGTCATAAAACGAATCTGGCGTTACGTTAATGATCCCCATAACCCTTGGGGTGGACAAGTCAATTAAAGTACCTTTACAATTGAGCGTTTGCAATTTTTTAATTTGATTTATTTAAGCGAAATTTACGCAAAATCTTACACATCGGTATGGCAGATACTTCAAAACAATATAATGCGGTAATTGAAACTTGTAGAGCGTTGTTTACCAATAAAATGAAAGACTATGGAAGCGCATGGAGAATCCTTAGATTACCTTCATTAACTGATCAGATTTTTATAAAAGCACAGCGAATTAGGGAGCTTCAACAAAACAAAGAACGCAGAGTAGATGAAGGTGAGGTGAGTGAATTTATTGGGATTATTAATTATTCTATTATGGCTTTAATTCAGTTAAATAAGGGAGTGGTAGAACAACCTGATTTAACTTTAGAGGAAGCAATAAGTTTATACGATGAGAAGATCGCCCTGACCAAGCAATTGATGATGGATAAAAATCATGACTATGGAGAAGCCTGGCGAGATATGAGGGTGAGTTCCTTGACAGATTTAATCCTTCAGAAATTATTACGAGTAAAACGAATAGAAGATAATCAAGGAAAAACAATCGTTTCGGAAGGAATTGATGCTAATTATCAAGATATGATTAATTATGCAGTTTTCGCTATGATTCATTTACAAGAATAAATAGTATTTTTTAAATATTCCCCCCTTTGAAGGGGATAGGGGGATGTTTATTTATATTGGTTAGAAAGAAATGTAACACCCCTCTAAACCTCCCCTCAAAGGGAGACTTAAAATAGATATATGAAAGTACTAGTTGGAATCTCAAGGATATTCGTTGGAATATTATTTATTGTTAGTGGATTGATCAAATTAAACGATCCTGTAGGGTTTTCTTTTAAGTTGAAAGATTACTTCGCTCCAGAAGTTCTCAATTTAGAATTTTTAGTACCCTATGCATTGATTATCGCGATTTTTGTCGTGATTTTTGAAGTTCTGGTAGGAGTAATGATTTTAATAGGATACGCTAAAAGGTTTACACTTTGGAGTCTCCTTTTGATGATCGTTTTCTTTACGTTTCTTACGTTTTATTCAGCTTATTTCAATAAAGTAACAGATTGTGGATGTTTTGGAGATGCTATAAAACTAACGCCCTGGGAGTCATTTAATAAAGATTTGGTTCTACTGGTATTGATTCTTATTTTATTCTTCGGAAGGAAATATATCCAACCCTTCTTTTCAAAAAACATTCGAAGCATTATCATCTTCGCCTCCTTTGTAGGCTGTTTGGCGATCACCTATCATGTGTTGCAACATTTGCCAATTAAGGATTTCCGTCCATATAAGATTGGAGCAAATATCACTGAGAGTATGACAATTCCTGAAGGGGCACCCAAACCAATCTTTGAATACGCTTGGAAGTTTAAAGTGGACGGGCAAGAGAAAATAATTACTACCAATGGTGACTATCCTAAAGTAGAAGGTGAATTTATTGGTGTGGATACGAAAGAAATTCAAGCGGGTTATGAACCACCAATACACGATTTTACTATAGAACGTGAGGATGAAAACTATACAGAAGAGTTCTTGGCGGCGGACAACGTGATTATGGTGTTGGCCTATAACATGAGCATGACCGAAAGAGAAGGGTATGCAGGTGTTCGAGAAATGACAAATGAGGCCTTAAAAAAGGGGTATAAGGTAATTGGGTTATCGGCTTCTTCACAATCGGTAATGGAAGAATTGACAGAACAGTACAAACTGAATTTTAAATTTTATTTCTGTGACGAAACAGCATTAAAAACAGTGGTAAGAAGTAACCCTGGAATCTTAGAGTTACAAAATGGAACCATTATGCAGAAGCTGCATTGGAACGACGTAAGGGATCTAAAACTAAATACTCTTGAAACGGCAAAACCAAATCTCGATTTTAATTTAAAGAGGCGTCTGGATAGCATTGCAATTTTAGATCAGCGCTATCGTATGCTAATGCAAGCGAGTTCACCAGAAGCTCTCAAGGATCTTGGAGAAGAAATGGGATTGACCGAGGAAGAATATAAAGGGGATCATTGGGCATTGCAGATAGCGATTGATAGCTCGAATATGGAATTTGTAGAAAAGTATTTTATTGAAAAAGGTTATCCTGGAAAATCCATAGTTGGTGAAGAGTCGAGCCTTGCAGCTTGGTATGTATTACAACACAATCCGGATAAAATTCCTACCTACCTACCGCTTATTAAAAAGGCGGCCGCCGATGGTGAAATCTCCATGCGCTCTGCCGCGATGATGGAAGACCGTTACCTTATGAATGAAGGAAAGCCGCAAATTTATGGTACACAAGGAATGACCTATGATGATGTGCGAGGGTCTTTTATTTGGCCTATTGAGAATCCTGAAACAGTAAATCAACGACGTAAAGCAGCCGGATATGAGCAAACTATCGAAGAATATGCAAAACTTCTTTTTGGTGAAGATTTTGAATATAAAATACTGAGTGTTGACAATGTAACAAAAGAATAGTGGCGGGATATATACTTCAAAAGATTGGCTATGCGCTGCTTACTTTGTTTGGAGTAGTTACTGTGATTTTTTTCTTGTTTACAATACTTCCTGGCGATGCTGCTCGCATGATGTTGGGGCAAAACGAAACCGCTGAACAAGTTGCCATTGTTAAGAAAAAATATGGCTTCGATAAGCCAATTGGTGTTCAATATTTGAACTACATAAACGACCTGTCACCTTTGTCCTTTCATAGTACGAATGAGGACGATTATTCTTTTCTTTCGCACGATAAATACAAAGAGACAAAGCTCTTTACCACAGGAAGCACTGCAACTGTTTTAAAGCTTCCGTATTTAAGGGAGTCCTTTCAGAAGAATGGAAAAAAGGTAAGTTCGGTTATAGCGGAAACACTTCCAAATACGATTGTATTGGCTGTTTCGGCTATTTGTATTGCGATGCTTCTAGGGATTTTCCTTGGTGTTGTTTCTGTCTTGTTCAAAGATGGTTGGATCGATAAGTTAATCCAATTGGTGAGTACTTTTGGAATGAGTGTTCCATCCTTTTTTAGTGCAATTCTTTTTGCTTGGCTGTTTGGATTTGTATTGCACAAATACACTGGATTAAATATGACCGGAAGTTTATACGAAGTTGATGATTTTGGTAATGGGAAGTTTATACAATGGAAAAACTTGTTGTTACCCGCAGTTGTTCTAGGAATTCGACCTTTGGCAGTCGTGAGTCAGTTAATGCGTAATTCGTTGTTGGAGGTTCTTAATCAAGATTATATTCGCACTGCAAAAGCAAAAGGGTTGTCGTTTTACATGATTATTAAGAGACATGCTTTAAAGAATTCTTTAAATCCTGTGATAACTGCTATTTCTGGCTGGTTTGCGTCTATGCTCGCTGGGGCTGTTTTTGTAGAGTATATTTTTGGTTGGAATGGCTTAGGGAAGGAAATAGTTGACGCCTTAAATACACTGGATTTGCCAATAATCATGGGAGCGGTAATTGTAATAGCTAGTTTGTTTATTATTATCAATATTTTTGTTGATGTAATATATGGTTGGTTAGATCCAAAAATACGAACCCAATAAATTTATTTCTATGAGATTATTTCTGAAGTTATACTTGTTGCTTTTTGTATATGTCGTACAAGCCCAAATTTCGTTCCAAGAAGAAGCATTAGCCGATGTTTTTCTAACCGAAAGTTCCGAAGAGATAGCTTTTTCCGAAGTGCTAAAAAAATACAAAGGAAAGACGATACTTATTGATGTTTGGGCGACTTGGTGTCGAGATTGCATTAAAGGAATGCCAAAGGTAAAGGCCTTACAAGAAACAAATGCAGCTGTAGTTTTTCTATTTTTATCGTTAGATCGGGATACTGCAACCTGGAAAAAAGGAATAGCTCGTTACAAGCTCGAAGGGGAACATTACTTTGTGTCTTCTGGATGGAAAGGTGCTTTTGGGTCTTCCATTAATTTGGATTGGATTCCAAGATATATGATTGTAAATCCGGAGGGGGAGATTAGCCTTTATAAAGCTATTAAGGCGGATGATGAAAATATTAAAAATACACTTAGATGAGACAAAAAATAGTAGCTGGAAACTGGAAAATGAACTGCGATATTGCTCAAACCTATGAGCTGTTAGATGCTTTAAAAGAAAATGAACTAAATGATGACATAGTAGTAATGGTAGCACCGCCATTTACAAACCTTCAAAGCGCTAATCAAGCTTTGATTGATAGTACTATTTTGGTAGCTGCTCAGAATATGCATCAGTCAGCTAATGGGGCGTTCACAGGGGAAGTTTCCGCTAGTATGCTGAGAAGCGTAGGAGTAGAGACTGTTATTTTAGGGCATAGCGAGCGACGCGCTTACTTTTATGAAGATAATGCCTTGCTGGCTAAAAAAGTCACAGCCGCGTTGGAAAATAAAATGACCGCGATTTATTGTTTTGGAGAGGAGCTGGAAGATAGGAAAACCGGAAAGCATCTTGATTTGGTAGAAAGACAGTTAAAAGAAGGTTTGTTTCATATTGCAATTGGAGATTGGAAACAAATTATTTTGGCATATGAGCCGGTTTGGGCTATAGGGACAGGAGAAACGGCAAGCCCAGAACAAGCGCAGGAAATGCACGCCTTTATTAGAAAAATAGTAGCCAAATCCTATTCAGAAGAAATAGCGAATAAGGTTTCGATTTTATACGGGGGAAGTGTTAAACCAAACAACGCTTCCGAAATATTTGGAAAGCCAGATGTGGATGGAGGCCTTATAGGAGGTGCCGCACTGGATGCTGAGAGCTTTATGGCAATTGTAAACGCGTTTTAATGTCACAGATTTATATTGAATACGATTTTAAAGTAAATCCGCTACAACCAGGTACAGAGATTCTGATTGCTGAGCTTGGTTATGCAGGTTTCGAAAGTTTTGTCGAAAATGAAGTAGGTGTAAAGGCGTACATTCAGAAGGATGAATGGCATGAGAATGTATTGAATGATATACAGATTTTATCTTCGTCGGAATTTAATATTGAAGTGAACTTTTCAGAAATAGAGCAAGTAAATTGGAATGCCGAATGGGAAAAAAACTTCGATTCTATTGAAGTTGATGGGAAGTGTATTGTGCGAGCTCCTTTTCATCCCCAAACAAATCTCGAATACGAAATTATTATTGAACCAAAAATGTCTTTTGGAACAGGACATCATGAGACTACTTATATGATGTTGCAACATATTCTCGAGAATGATTTTAAGGGAAAAACAGTGCTGGATATGGGCTGTGGTACTGCAGTGTTGGCGATTTTAGCTGAAATGAGTGGTGCTACAAAATTAGATGCTATTGATATTGACCCTTGGTGTTTTGAGAATTCAGAAGAAAATGTGGAACGAAACAATTGTAACCATATCTCAGTAGAATTAGGCGAAGCCTCGTTACTTACTGGAAGGAAGTATGACGTGGTTATCGCCAATATTAACCGAAATATTTTGCTCAACGATATGGAAATATATCGAAGTTGTTTAAGTAAAGGAGGAAGCCTGTATTTAAGTGGTTTCTACCATGAGGACCTACCTTTGATTATAGATTGCTGCAATAAGTTGGGATTGACTTTCGTTGATAACAAGGAACGTCACAATTGGATAGCTGCGAAATTTTTTGTTTAAGCTATTGAAAATGAGGTTTTAAATTAAAGAAAAGCCTTCTATTTTTTGGGTTTTTTGATTGTTTTTACGAATTTTATGTATCGTATGGGAATTAAAGAAAAAATACAGGAAGAGGTTTCGGTTCTGGAATTGGAGAGCAATCAGAGCGAAATTGTATTGTATAACGATGAGGTTAATACTTTCGATCATGTTATAAATACACTTATCTATGCTTGTGAACATACGCCAGAGCAGGCAGAACAATGCTCTCTTATTGTTCATTATAAAGGAAAATGTACGGTAAAAACAGGTGCTTATGATGAGCTAAAACCAAGATGTTCTATGCTTCTAGATGCTGGTTTAAGTGCCGAAGTAGTATAAACGCCTTTTCTATATATCCCTACCACAACAAGATTAAGCAACGAATCAATAATTGTGAGCTAGTAAACTACGCGTATGTAGATCGGTATAAGGATATTTCATCCTGTCTATTATTGCCTTTTACTACAGAACCTAGGGTATGACCTATTCGTGAGTATCGTTTTAAGGAATATGAAACTCTTTTGGCGAAGAAAACTAAGTCTTAATAACGGTAGTTTTTTTCTTTTCTGATAAAAGTGAGATTTATAGTAACGAACTTACTTAGGTCAATTTTAAAATCCGATGTAGATTTTGTTCTAGTCTTGTCTTTATCCGAATTCCCTAAAGTGAAAGATTCTTTTTCGTGATCATAAGTAACATTTGCCGTCATAAATAATTGACCATCTTTTCTAAAGACACTGAGTAGGGCAAATTTTTTACTTGGCGTTACTAAGGCTACATTTTGGCTCAAATTAACTCCAAAATCAGTTTTGTTTATTCGACTTAAAATTTTTGAAATATTACCAGATTTTAATGATTTGAATTTAATTGAAAACTCCTCGATTTTTCCTGTTTCGGAGGTGTCTTTTAGAAGTCGCTTAAGGATCTCATCTGTATTAGTTAGGTGATATCTATAACCGATTATCAATTGGGCAAAATCCTTTTTACGCTTAAGAATTTTAGTCGGGAACGGCTTGAGTTTGGAAAGTTTATTGAATGCTTTTTTGGTACCACTGAGAGATAAAATAGCTAAAGCTTCGTGACTCAGAATTTGGTTTCCCTTGGAAACTATTTTTAGCAATACATCTTCACCGGATTTGGACCGAACGTTTTTTAGGTTTTGGATTGCCAAAGCTTTATTAGAAATTGTTTCCTTTTTGCCTTCGAACATGTCCAGTACCTTTTGCGAAAACGTATCTTTTGAAAGACCTAGGCGTTTTCTCAAGCGTGCTTTTTGTGTTTTCTTATCATTGATATGGATAGCGCCATTTTCAATTTGAAATGGATGGACGTCGGAGTTGTTTACTATTATTGGTTTCATGGTTTTGATTTTTTTTTGAAAATTACAGTGCATTTTTCACATAGCATCCACTACGCATTGTACTGGCCTGAGATGAATTTATTGCGGTACTACCTGTTCCAATTTCATCTATTCCATCTGGTGGATTTACATCGGCACCCATTAAGTTTCCTGTACCAACACCCCCTGGTAATCCTAAATAATGCCCTACTTCATGAGCCACGAGTATTCTAAAGAAATCGAGGTCCGTTCTCATCTCTATCACCGCACCGGTTCTTCCACAGATAGAGTCCTTGTTGCAGGGGCCGTCCGAGTTTGACCAGCCTGCGGCATCTCCAATACTTTGTACAAAAAAGGTGTCGATTCCATCATTATCACCATTCCAATCGTCTGTTAAATCCTCGGCTTCTGAGCTATCTGTAATGTTAATGTAGCTACCGGCATCAGCAACACTAATTCTTGACCAGTACAGTTTTCTAATTCCTAAGGGAGCTTGGGCGTAGAGGTCCCGAGTGCGTTGAATCGCCAATTGGATATTTCTTGCCTGGGTTCTGGTTACAACAGACGTACCTCCAAAGTTTGCATTTTTTCCAACGAGAGTAATGGATAAATGAATTGATTTTCCTTTTGCTCGTTGTAACTGTCTCCTTAAAGAAAGTGGGTCGATAAAGGTTTGCGCACTGTCGTAGTATTTATATCCAAAGAAATGCCGAACCATTGAAAAACCACCATTGAGTCCGTTTGCTGCCAAAGCAATTGATTTAAGACTTGCCATAATTTATATCTTAGGTTGTTATTGAAGTGCAACTAATATTGGAAGCATTCCATCCCCCGAAGGAAAATCTGCCAAAGCCTTTCCAATTACCGCCCCGAATGCTTTTAAAGGATCTTTGGCCTTCATGGCATATCCTTTTCTGGGTGAAGTGGTAATCAAATCACCTACTTCGATCTCACCGTAATTCGCGTCAATTTTACACATGACCTTACCCGAAAGCGCAATTGGCATTCTGTTTTTACTATTTGGTTGTTTATCAAGTGTTATTCCCACATTGTATTTTCCAGCACCAGAGACTACACCAGCGACCTTATGATCAAAGGCCTCAGTACTTTCGTGGGGTTTTCCGTCCTTACCAAGCACCATTACTGTTCCTGGTTCGAGAGTTTTTGCTGTTGTAGCGTCTATGTCAAAGTCTTCAGCGAAATCAGCTCCAGAAATTATTACGTCATTGCAACGTATATTTCCGGATTCACCGTTCATATGTATTGTGCCTTCTGATAGCGTAGTATTATCTCCAGATTCTTTAAACAATACAATGTCTCCGTCAGCTCCATTTCCACCGAGCCATAGGTTACCCTCACTTCCTAAAAGTCTAATACGATCTTGATTGGTTTTGCTTTTCAGTTTAATATCCCCGTTTACACCGTTACTCCCCAAGATGAGATCTCCAATTTCGCCGTCAATATGAACGGTCGATTGACTCAGTGTTTTATTATCACCTGTTGTTTTAAACATAACAATGTCTTCGTCAGCACCATTTCCACCTAACCATAAGTTTGCATCACCTTTGAGACGGACTCGATCGTTATTTTCGGCATTCTTCAATTTAATATCACCATTTACTCCGTTTCCTCCCATTGCAAGATCGCCTCCTTGACCATTGAGATGGATTGTGGTTTGGGCCAGAGTTGAATTATCTCCTGAACTCCTAAAAAGTACAATATCACCATCTTGACCGTTTCCACCTAACCAGAGGTTTCCCTGGCTTCCTAGAAGACGTACTCTGTCTCGACTATCTGTTGCTTTTAAGAAAATATCTCCGTTCGTTCCATTGCCTCCTATTGTAAGATCACCTATTTGGCCGTTGAGATGCATTGTGGCTTCTCCCAAGTTGTCGTTATTACCATTACTTCTAAATAAATACAAATCTCCATCCGTGTCACTTGCTCCAGCTCTAATATCACCTTCAGATCCGTTAAGGACGATTCTGTTCCTTCTTGTTTCGTTTAAAATAGATAGACTTCCATTCAATGTTTGACCGCCAATAGAGACCGTGGCTTGTGAACCATCCATTTGTATATTTGCCTGAGCGGGATCATTATTGTCCCCTGTGGTATTATAAAGCCTTACAATACCAAAAGTGTCATTACCTCCAGCGATCATTTCAGCCAGTTCATTTGTAAGTTTAACTGTAATACCGGCTGCATTTAGCAATTCGATATTCTCATTGAATTGTGCCATGGTTTATTGATTTAGTTCTTTTCAGAAGTTAGTTGATAGATAGAAAGTGTAGTCCCTACTCTTTTTAAGATTTAATAACTCTAAAATTAGTTATCCATAAATAATGGGGCAAGGCGTAAAAGACTGTTTAACAACTGGTTAAAAACCCTATTTATTGTAACCGGTGTTTTTATAAGAAATATATAGGCTAGGTTACTTTAAAGAACTTTAGTCTGTTTTTTGGCTCATATGGGTTCAATAACCTTTGGGGTCAAGGATATTATTTTTTTCATTTTTAAGTATGGTACTATTCAAATATATTTTATATTTGCACCCCAATAACGGCCTCGTGGCGCAACTGAATAGCGCACTTGATTACGGCTCAAGAGGTTACAAGTTTGAATCTTGTCGAGGTCACTAGTAAAACCAACATTTTCCAAAGATTAGGGTTATGTTGGTTTTTTGATTTGCCTATGATTTGCCCGGTTATTACGAATTAGCACATAAATAGCATACTTATATGCTACAAAAACCCCCAGTATTTGAGTACATTTTAAATACTGCTGACCCAACAGGAATGAGCAATCTTGTTTTCTCAATGAAGCGCAATACTACCAACTACTACGGATCTTACTTGAAAGAGTGTTGTAGGTTTCACAGATCAGATCAGATCAGATCAGATCAGATACAAGTACTAAGTTTATAAGTAACGGCTCATTAACCAGTAGATATGTAGGAGAGCGGCTTGCTGTAATTGAAGATTTCAAGTTGTATGTGCCAGATTTGAAGCCCGCTATTTTAGAGCCGATCATTACTAGTACCGAGGTTATTTCAAGCTTTGAAGAAGTGAAGTCTTTATTGAAAAAAATACGAACCCTAAGAGGGTATATTTCAATTACAAACAACAATAAGGTAGTTAAAAAAACGTATGGTAAATTGTTTGATTACAATTGGAAACAAAATGTTCTAGTAATTGAGGGGGAGGATAAGGCTATTTAAATATTAATAACAATATATCACTTTAAAACTGAAGGATGATTTACGGAATCTTGATTGGTAGGAGGGGTAACAATAAATGGTTTTAAGTCTTGAAGAAAAACTCCCCAGTTAATCTGTCAAGAAACAATAGTTCAAAGCTAGAATGAATTCTGATGTTAAAAAACAGGAAAAACCCTGTTCTTTAGGCTCTATGTGGAATATAGTGGGTAATCAAATTTTAGTTTCCCCCATATAAAGTAAATTATATTGATAAAATTTTGAGTATTCCTGTACCCCCTAACTCTTTTTTTAGCGAGTTGTATTTTAGAGTTGAGCCCTTCTAATGTACCGTTTGTTTATTCTACTTTCAATATAATTAACAATGCCTGTCCAATGTGCTCTAATGGTCTTAGCAACCTTCATAAAAGGTTGTATTCTAGATTCATCAGCCAAATCATACCAAAAAGCTAAATAGCCTTCTGCTTCTTGCTTGTCTTTAAGTTCCCAAAAATCTCTAAAGAGTTGTTTAAGTCTGTATCCTTACCCTAGCTTAGGGTAGTATTCTAACAGCAAATCTCTCTCTTCTTTGAGTTTGGGAGTTAGCTTGTTCTTTAACAGCGTGTACTTATGACCTTTCAAGAGTTCGTTCCCTTGTCTTTCAAGTTTTCTGAGTTCATCCATAGCTTTATTTACTTCTTTAATAACATGGAACTTATCAAATGTAATAGCTGCATCAGGTAAATTTCCACAACCAGCAATAAAGGCAGGAGACATATCAATACACATTTGTTTTATCTGCTGAGTATCTACTTGCTTTTCTTGCAGATATTTAACGCTCTTATTTATACAATCTGAACCTTTTCCCTGACAAGCATACAGCACTCTACGCTTTTTTAAATCTACCATAGTGGTTACATAATGATGTCCTTTCTTGGTGGAAGTTTCATCAAAACCTACCTGTGTTAGATTTTCTATTACATCTGCATTATGCGCTCTAGCTATCCAATAATTAAATATAGTATATCCTGCCAGGGTAGACTTTTAGCACTTTAGCAACTTTGTTAATAGGCATTTCATTCTCTATTAACAACATAGATAGGGCTTCAAACAGCAAGGTAAACCCACTCACTACCTGCTCTTGCCCATGGAACAGACTGGGTTTTTATAGTACCATCTTTTTGTTTTACTCTAGGCACTTTTGCATGTAGATGACAATGGTGCTGAAAGAAATTTAGATGTTGCCAACTACGCGCTACTGTGTCATGTGTCGTATATCTATTACCATCAGGAGCTTTAAACTTATGTCCTTTAGTAAATTCAAGATGGATGTTTAAACGGGAACTCTTAACATCAAAGCTTACTTCTTTTATGTTCCAAGGCTCCTGTAATCCTAAAGCTATCGCAAATATTGCGTAACTATCTATATAACTTGCTACTTGGTAGATTCCTTGGGCCTTCGGCTTTTTCGGACGCTACGATTTTAATAACGTTTCTTCTTGTATTGTCCTTTGTTGCAATGACATTTCAACTGGCAGTGTTACAATAGTCACTATGACTTTCTTCTCAAAGATACGGGTTTCGATGAATGGTACAT
>MAAC01018160.1_pt1 | contig 73810 bp, 66 predicted proteins | sample 1115981 | NCBI WGS metagenome assembly MAAC01 (sample SAMN04961126, study PRJNA320927) | seawater metagenome | isolation source: sample BD02T64 sea water enriched with oil for 64 days | place: USA:Gulf of Mexico | collected 2013-07-27
AATCGCATTTTTTCGCAATATCCGATAGAAACAGTGAAAGTAATTGGAGAATTTCGCTTTATAGAGCGGCAAAAACTTGAAAAAGTGCTAAACATTTATCTAACAGATAATTTCTTTCAAGTTGATCTTAATAACGTGAAAGAGCAGGCAGAAGCATTGCCATGGATTGAGCAAGCATGGGTGAAAAAATCCTGGCCTGATACTGTTGAATTGATATTGCAAGAACGTAAACCTTTGGCTAGTTGGGGGGACTCACAACTCATCAGTGAAAGGAAAGAGATCTTTGATGGAGAGCGTGTAAATCAACTGGGGACGTTGCCGGTTTTATACGGTGCTGATGATTATGCTTCTCTTGTGGTTGATAGGTATTTAGAAATGAATACGTTATTTAGCCAAGTAGGTCTAACGATAAAAACGCTGGAATTAGAAGAACGCTTTTCATGGCGGGTAGCGGTAAGTGAGGGGATCACTTTTGTTATCAGCGAAGAGCGTTGCTTAGAAAAATTGAAAGGTTTTGTAGGGTTGTACCAAAAAATGCCAGAAGTAGACAAACCTTACATAAAACAAGTCGATTTACGATATGACAACGGTCTCGCAATTAAGTGGAAGAAGAAAAATGGTAACTCAAACGCTGCGTAATATGTTCGGAAGTGAAGATGTTCTCGATATAAAAGAGAATGATCGGTCTCGATATCACGATGGGGTGGCTGCGGGCAATATGATTGTTGGTTTAGACATAGGTACCTCTAAAGTGGTTGCTGTTGTTGGCCAGATCAAAGTTGACGGCGCTTTGGAGATTATTGGTATTGGCTCATGCCCTTCTCGTGGATTAAAGAAAGGGGTTGTGGTTGATATTGATTCCACCGTCCATTCTATTCAGCGAGCGATAGAAGAGGCTGAGTTAATGGCAGGGTGTCAGATTCACTCTGTTTATGTTGGTATTGCCGGAAGTCATATCAGAAGCTTGAATAGTCACGGTATCGTTGCGATTCGAGACAGAGAGGTTTTACGGCCTGACTTAGAGCGAGTGATCGATGCAGCCCAAGCTGTGCCGATTCCTGCGGATCAAAAAGTACTGCATATTCTTCCACAGGAGTATTTGATTGATTCTCAGGATGGTATTAAAGAGCCTTTAGGTATGTCCGGGGTGCGTTTAGAGGCAAAAGTCCACTTGGTGACTTGTGCTGTAAATGCGGCACAGAATATCGAACGTTGTGTAAAGCGTTGCGGCCTAGAGGTCGAAGACATTATTCTTGAGCAATTGGCATCTAGTTATTCAGCCTTGACGGATGATGAGAAAGAACTTGGCGTATGTATGGTGGATATTGGTGGGGGTACAACCGATATTGCAGTATTTACTGAAGGGTCCATTCGTCATACAGCGGTAATTCCAATTGCAGGTGATCAAGTCACCAACGATATAGCAATGGCATTACGCACACCAACTGAACATGCTAACGATATTAAAATGAAATATGCGTGTGCATTAACACAGTTAGCGGGGCCGGAAGAAACGATTAAAGTTCCTAGTGTCGGTGATCGCCCGGCTCGCGACCTTTCACGTCAAGCATTGGCAGAAGTTGTTGAGCCTCGTTACGACGAGCTTTTCTCTCTTGTTCAGGCTGAATTGCGTCGAAGCGGATTCGAAGACTTGGTTGCTGCGGGTATTGTGCTAACGGGTGGATCTTCGAAAATAGAAGGCGCTATTGAATTAGCAGAAGAAATATTTCACATGCCGGTGCGTCTTGCATCACCTCAAGGTGTTACCGGCCTGACTGAAATGGTTAAAAACCCAATTTACTCAACGGGGGTTGGATTGTTGTTGTATGGACAAAAGCAACATGACGCGGGGGCGGCGCCATCACAAAAACAGCTGGTAGCTGAATCTCAGGAGAGTTTTATGTCACGAATGAAAACGTGGATAAAGGGTAATTTTTAATAGGAGTGATCCTAACAGTTTCTAGTAGGGTGCTTTGAAAAACAATGATGACAAAGTGCTTTGTAAGAAAAAACAATAAAGGACGGGGAGATAGTAGCGATGTTTGAATTAGTAGATAACGTTCCACAAAATGCGGTAATTAAAGTAATTGGGAGCATATGTTGGCAAGCTCTGTTGATGGGGTAGAGTTCATTTGCGCTAATACCGATGCTCAAGCGCTGAAAAACATGAACTCACGTACATTGCTTCAGCTGGGGGGGAATATTACAAAGGGGCTAGGTGCTGGTGCTAACCCTGTTGTTGGCCGTGAATCTGCACTTGAAGATCGCGAGCGCATTCAAGAGGTGCTTGAAGGTACTGATATGGTATTTATCACCGCAGGAATGGGTGGTGGTACTGGAACGGGTGGAGCCCCTATCGTTGCAGAAGTCGCAAAAGAAATGGGTATCTTAACAGTAGCGGTTGTTACTAAGCCGTTTCCATTTGAAGGCCGTAAGCGAATGACCATTGCTGACGCTGGTATGGAAGAGTTAAGTGAAAATGTTGACTCATTGATTACTATTCCTAATGAAAAATTATTGGATGTACTTGGGCCTAAAACCAGCTTGCTCGATGCTTTTAAAGCAGCTAATGACGTATTGCTTGGAGCAGTTCAAGGTATTGCTGACCTTATTATTCGTCCAGGAATGATCAACGTGGATTTTGCTGATGTGCGCACCGTTATGTCCGAAATGGGCATGGCAATGATGGGCACTGGGTCTGCAACGGGTGAGGAGCGAGCGCGTGAAGCGGCAGAGGCAGCTATTCGCAGCCCATTGTTGGAAGATGTAGATCTTCAAGGTGCCAGAGGCATTTTGGTAAATATTACCGCTGGTGAGAGTTTGTCACTCGGTGAGTTCTCAGAAGTCGGTGATACTGTAGAAGAGTTTGCTTCTGATCAGGCAACCGTTGTTGTTGGTACTGTTATTGACGAGTCCTTAGGTGATGAGCTTAAAGTGACAGTTGTTGCTACAGGGTTAGGGCAGGCACTTGCTGCTGCAAAACCTAAGCGTCCAGTTGAAGCGGTACCTCGTAGAGCTTCTGTTGAATCAGTTCAGGATTATAAGCAATACGATACGCCTTCTCGAGACCGCGTACGCCCACAGGAACCAAGGCGTAAACCAATGGTCGAAGCTAATGCAAATCGGGAATATCTCGATATTCCAACATTCTTGAGACGCCAGGCAGATTAGTGTAGAGAGGCTTTGCATTTCGGCCTTTTATTACGGGAAGCGCCTGAAATTTGTTCGAAATGCAAAGTACTGCACAGTCAGTTGGCTAAATAATGCACAAAATCAAAGTGTGATATTGGTCTCAATGAAGAACTCTGTTATTATGCGCGCAGTTCTTTGTATAGCTTCTTTATAGACTTATTGCGATTAAAAACATGATTAAACAGCGCACGCTGAAAAATACGATACGAGCCACTGGCATTGGCTTACATACAGGCGAGAAAGTATACCTAACGCTACGTCCTGCCCCCGTGAATACTGGCATCGTCTTTTGCCGAACGGATTTGGATCCTGTGGTAGAGATACCTGCACACGCTTGTAATGTGGGTGATACAACGCTTTCGACAGCGCTTGAATCAGGTGATACAAAAATCTCAACTGTTGAGCATTTGTTGTCAGCAATGGCTGGTTTGGGTATTGATAATGCTTATGTGGATCTAAGTGCGCCTGAAGTACCTATTATGGATGGCAGTGCTGGCCCGTTTGTGTTTTTGATTCAATCTGCAGGAATTGAAGAGCAGACAGCATTAAAGCAGTTTATTCGTATTAAAAGAGAAGTGACGGTGACAGATGGCGATAAAAAGGCAACTTTCTTGCCCTTTGATGGCTTTAAGGTCTCGTTTACTATTGATTTTGATCATGCTGTTTTTCGAGACCGTCCCCAAACTGCTAGCGTTGACTTCTCAAGCACTTCGTTTGTACGTGAAGTAAGTCGCGCTCGTACATTTGGTTTTATGCGTGATATAGAATACCTAAGAGATAATAACCTGGCACTTGGTGGCAGCGTGGATAACGCGGTTGTTGTTGATGACTATCGTATCCTTAATGAAGATGGCCTTCGCTACGAGGACGAATTTGTTAAGCATAAGGTGTTGGATGCTATTGGTGACCTATATCTATTAGGTAAAAGTTTGATTGGTGAGTTTCAGGGATATAAGTCTGGGCATGCACTTAATAATATCTTGCTTCGAGAGCTGCTTGCTCAAGAAGATGCATGGGATATTGTGACGTTCGATGATGCGAAGACAGCACCTATCTCCTATATGAAGCCAATTCTTGCAGCAGATTAGCTGTTATAGAACGATTGTTGCAGCGTCATGGTGCGACATTATTAGTGTGATATAAAAAAGCCCAAACACTTTCCCCGGTATTTGGGCTTTTTTATATCAGGTATTTAGTGCTGTTGCGGCTAACATGGCCGTAACTGGACAATTTCTCAATCTTTGCCATAGTTTTCTAAGGTGCTTGCTAAATGTCTGAGAGAATTTGCTAGGCCGTCGGAGTTCACAGCATTGGCTGTGTCTTTCAGCATATCGCAATTCTCGCGAGAAGCCTTGGTTAGGTTTCGTTGACGTTTACCAGGCTTGTAGTCTTCTCTGGGTTTTGCGACGACCTTGATATCGATACGAACAATGTCTTTAAGTAATGGTTGTTTTTGCAATCGTGATAATATGTTGGGTGTATTGTAGCGTAACTGGGTAGCAACAGCGTTGCTGTACGTAGTGAGGGTTAATATTCCATGGCGATAAGAACGGGTTTGGCAATTGTCGGATAACATTGAGGGCAGAGAGCCCATGATGATGTTATCAACTTTGGCAAAAACTTGAGAGGTTTCTGTCATCGAGTACAATCTAGAACCCTTGAAGATAAGATCTTTGACGGGTTTTATGTTATTTTCGCGGCCCATAGAATATTTTGATCAGATAATGTTGTGGATGGCGTTAGTATTAAGTAACACCGTAATAGATAATAACGTAAATAGTAACGACGATAGCAGCGTAAGTAATGTAGTTTATTATGAATATCATCAGAATTGATCCAAAAACAGGCCACACAACGACGATTCATCTTCGTTCGTCATTTATTGGTATAGTAGTGACCTTTGCTTTTACTGTGGTACTCGCTAGTGGCGTGTTAATTGGTGGGTGGGAAACGCGAGCAAATGATTGGTTTGTCTCTGATGGAATTAACCCGTCGTTACGTGCAGATATTAAACGCCAAAAAGATGATATTGGTACAACAAAACAACTTGCAGAAGAGCAATTGGCAGCGTTGTCCGTAAAAATGGCGGAAGTTCAAGCAAGGGTTTTACGCTTAGATGCGCTGGGTGAACGCCTTATAAAGGTCGCTAAGCTACGAGGAGGGGAGTTTGATTTCTCGCAAGGCCCGGCAATGGGAGGGGTGGGAAGTGTATCAACGGAATCTGCTTACCAAAAACCCGATTATCTAGTGGCCCTAGAGCAGCTTTCTTATGATGTTGACTATCGAGCCGAGCAGCTTGATGTCATGGAAAGCCTATTGGCAAATAGGCAGCTTCAAAATGATGTGTATTTGGCGGGTCGCCCTATCAAATGGGGCTGGATGTCATCTCGATTTGGTCGAAGAAATGACCCGTTTACTGGGCGGCTTGCGTGGCATAAAGGTGTCGATTTTGCAGGAAAAGAAGGGTCAGATATTGTCTCGGTTGGGTCTGGTGTTGTGACGTGGTCCGGTGAGCGTTATGGATACGGTTTATTGGTGGAAATCAGCCATGGAGGAGGTGTCGTAACCCGTTATGCTCACGCCAAAGAAGTGCTGGTTGAGTTAGGTGACATTGTTAAGAAAGGGCATACGATTGCATTAATGGGCAGTACCGGTCGATCAACTGGGCCTCATGTGCATTTTGAAGTTCGTAAAAATGGTAAAGCGTTAGACCCTATTCGATATGTAAATCGTCGTTCAAAAGGGTAGTTGCAGCGTTGGTATTTGAGGTTTGGATAACCTCTTTTGTTAACTGGCTTTAATGGTTGATAGGCAGAATGCTTTTTCTCTAGCTTGTTCTATTTATTACACTTTTTAAACCTGTCTGATACGTGAATCTATACGGTATAGGTGTCTTTACTTGTGGTCCTTGTGGCTATATGCTCTGCCATGCTCTGGCTTTTCTCTTGTTGAATTTATGGGCTTATTAATTTTAGCGCATTACATGAAAGTAGGTTGATATGTTAGGAAGTGCTTTTCGTAAGATTTTTGGAAGTAAAAATGCTCGTGAATTGAAGCGCATGAGTAAGCTTGTGGTCGCCATTGGTGAGCATGAGGAGGCTATAAAGGCTCTGTCGGATGATGAGCTTAGAGCAAAAACTGTAGAATTTCGAAAGCGCTTAGAAGAGGGGGAAACCCTCGACAATTTATTGTCAGAGTCTTTTGCTGTTGCCAGAGAGGCCGGCGTTAGGGTCATGAAAATGCGTCACTTTGACGCACAAATGGTTGGTGGTATTACCCTTCATGAAGGCCGTATTGCTGAAATGCGCACAGGTGAAGGTAAAACTCTGACGGCAACCTTACCCGCTTATTTAAATGCATTACCAGGAAAAGGGGTGCATATTGTTACCGTCAACGACTACTTGGCTAGCCGTGATGCGGAGTGGATGCGTCCACTTTATGAATTTTTGGGGCTTTCTGTTGGCGTGATTCTTTCAGGGCAAAGTCCTGAAGACAAGCGCGCAGCGTATGAGTCCGATATTATTTATGGGACTAACAACGAATTTGGTTTTGATTATCTACGCGATAATATGGCGTTTGACCTTGATGAGCGTGCACAAGGGCCGTTACATTTTGCCATTGTAGATGAAGTTGACTCAATCCTGATCGATGAGGCGCGAACACCTCTCATTATTTCAGGTCCCGCTGAAGACAGTTCAGAGATGTATAAAGCGATTAATAAGCTGATACCTCGATTGGAAAAAGGCCCGGACGAGGGCGAGATTGAAGAAGGTGCAGAGATTGAAAGCCTGGGGCATTATTCCGTTGATCTCAAGAACCGTCAGGTTGAATTGACGGAAGTAGGGCATGAAGTTATTGAAGGAATGTTGCTGGAAATTGAATTGTTGAATGAAGGTGAAAGCCTTTATGCGGCCAACAATTTAAGTTTACTGCATCATGTACATGCTGGGTTAAAGGCCCATGTATTGTTCCAGCGAGATGTTGATTACATCGTTCAAGGCGGACAGATTGTTATTGTTGATGAACATACTGGTCGTACTATGCCTGGTCGCCGGTGGTCTGAGGGCCTACATCAAGCGGTTGAAGCAAAAGAGGGTGTTAACGTTCAGTCAGAGAACCAAACGCTAGCTTCTACAACATTCCAGAACTATTTTAGAATCTATGAAAAACTGTCAGGTATGACAGGAACAGCAGATACCGAAGCCTTCGAATTTAACCAGATCTACGGGTTAGACGTAGTGGTTATCCCTACGAATAAGCCGATGGTTCGTCAGGATCTAAATGATCTTATTTATATGACGACGGAAGAAAAATACGAAGCTGTTATTGAAGATATTAAAGAAAGCTCTGCTGCAGGGCGCCCGGTGTTAGTGGGAACTGTTTCTATTGAAACATCTGAAATGTTATCCAAAGTTCTTAAAAAAAGCGGTATAAAACATAAAGTACTAAACGCAAAGTTTCATGAGCACGAAGCAGAAATCATTGCTCAGGCGGGTAGCCTAGGTGCAGTGACTATTGCAACGAATATGGCGGGGCGTGGCACGGATATTGTGTTGGGTGGCAACTGGCAAGCTGAAATAAATAGCATACATGATCCCAGTGATGAGAAAGTTGCACGTATTAAGTCTGAATGGGAAGAAAACCACAAAAAGGTATTGGAAGCTGGCGGTTTACATATTATAGGTACCGAACGCCACGAATCACGTCGTATTGATAATCAGCTTCGCGGACGTTCTGGCCGTCAGGGTGATCCAGGTATTACGCGATTTTACTTGTCTCTAGAAGATAGCTTGATGCGTATTTTTGCATCAGATCGTGTTAAAGGTTTAATGCAAACGTTAGGCATGCAGCGTGGTGAAGCTATTGAGCATAAATGGGTAACACGTTCGATTGAAAATGCGCAGAAGAAAGTTGAAGGTCGTAACTTTGATATTCGCAAATCATTACTTGAATACGATGATGTCGCAAATGATCAGCGTCGGGTTGTTTACGCGCAGAGAAATGATATTTTAGTTGCAGATGAAATAGCGGATAGCGTTGTTGCTGTTCGCGAAGATGTGATTGATGAGTTTGTTAGTGATTTCATTCCTCCACAAAGTATGGCGGAGCAGTGGGATGTGCCCGGTTTGGAAAAGGCGCTTGAAACCGACTTTAGGGCTCAAATGCCTGTCGCTAAATGGTTGGATGATGACAAGTCGTTACATGAAGAGTCATTGCGTAAAAAAATCCTTGAAGAGTTAGTTGAATCTTATAACCAGAAAGAGAAAAAAGTTGAAGACCCAACGGTTATGCGTCAGCTAGAGAAGCAGGTAATGCTGGCAACGCTAGATCGCTTGTGGAAAGAACATTTGGCTCATATGGATTATTTACGACAAGGTATTCATTTGCGGGGTTATGCGCAGAAGAACCCTAAGCAAGAATACAAACGCGAGGCGTTTGAAATGTTCCAAAACTTCTTGCAAGAAACTAAGTTTGAAGTGATTCGTATCTTATCGGGAGTTGAGCTGCGCAGCCAGGACGAAGTGGAAGCGTTAGAGCAGCAGCGCAGAGAAGCCGCAGAGCGGGAAATGAAGCTACAGCAAGAAAGTGGCGGTGGTTTGCCAGAACCAGAAAGTAAAGAAAGTTCTGAAGCGGAACCCTTTCAGCGGACACAGCCCAAAGTTGGGCGGAATGAGCCGTGCCCTTGTGGTTCAGGTAAAAAGTATAAGCAATGCCACGGTAAAATTGGCTAGTAATCAATTGACGCTAGACTGACAATAAACCGTGAAAGGGGCCTTATATTAAGGCCCTTTTTTTTACAAATATAAAAAGTTACTAATCCGGAGAATTTATCATGGCGGTAGGCCCAAATACATTTCCAGCGATGTTACCCATCAACGGTTTTAAGCTTGGTACAACTTCAGCGGAAATAAAATATAAAGATCGTCGAGACCTTGTTGTTATGGAAGTTGCAGAAGGCTCGACTATTGCTGGTGTTTTTACATTAAATCGTTTTTGTGCCGCTCCTGTGCAAATATGTCAAAAGCACCTTGCTGTTGTATCGGCTCAAGGTGATGCAGGAGAGGCAAGTGCTAAACGTTACCTTGTTACGAATACCGGGTATGCCAATGCGGGTACCGGCCCTGATGGTTATAAAAATAGCCTTGCAGTCTGCGAACGTATGGCTGATATCGCGAATGTTGCTGTGGAAAATGTCCTCCCTTATTCAACGGGAGTAATTGGTGAGCGCCTTCCTATTGAAACTATTAACGCTGCGTTAGATCGCTGTGTAGAGGGCCTTTCGGAGCAAGGGTGGGAAGATGCTGCGCACGGCATTATGACAACGGATACTCGACCAAAAGGCTCATCTTGCACGCTGTCGATAAATGGCAAAGATGTTTGCATCACAGGAATATCCAAAGGTTCGGGCATGATCATGCCAAATATGGCAACCATGCTGGCTTATGTGGCAACAGATGTGGGGTTGTCTCAGGCCCTTGCGGAAACGTTGTTAAAAGAGGCGGCCGATCAATCCTTTAATCAGGCGACTGTTGATGGAGATACATCGACCAATGACTCTTGTATGCTAATTGCTACCCAGGCGTCGGCTGTGCACTTTGAAACTGAATGTGATGAAGGTTATCTGCAATTCAAAGAAGCATTTATAACCGTTTGTGTTGAGCTGGCTCAGGCGATAATTCGTGATGGCGAGGGTGCAACCAAGTTTGTTACTGTACGCGTTGAAGAGGCTAATAGTCGAAATGAGGCAAGAGCGGTTGCTTACACGGTGGCGCATTCACCGTTAGTTAAGACCGCGTTATTTGCAGCAGATCCTAATTGGGGGCGAATATTGGCTGCGATTGGCCGCGCACCTATGGATGATTTGGATGTAGACGCGGTTTCCGTTTATTTAGATGACGTTCTTCTTGCAGAGAAAGGTGGTGTTGCTCGATCTTATAGGGAAGAGGACGGCTCACGAGTCATGGCGCAAGAGGAGTTTTCTATTGTGATTAAGCTAGGGCGAGGTGATATTGCTGCCGACGTGTGGACCTGTGACTTTTCTTACGACTACGTGAAGATTAATGCAGATTATCGATCGTAGAATAAATGCTGCAGGATGGCGAATAGATTGGTGATTAGATTTGGCGCTAGAGTGGCAATAGAGTGGCAATAGAGTGGCAATAGAGTGGCAATAGAGTGGCAATAGAGTGATGACGCGATGACAAAAAAAACGATTCATGTTGTTGCAGCGGTAATATGTGATGAGAATGGCAATGTTTTGATTGCCAAACGGCCTAAGGATGTCCATCAGGGTGGTTTGTGGGAATTCCCTGGGGGAAAGGTTGAGCCAGGCGAGCAAGTGACTCAAGCACTTGTGCGCGAGTTGCAAGAGGAGTTGGCTATTACTGCCACGGAATATCGCTCTTTGATACAGATTCATCACGACTATCCCGATAAATCTGTGTTTTTGGACGTATGGAAGGTTACTCAGTTTATGGGCGAACCTGTCGGTAGTGGTGGTCTAGGAGCAGAGGGACAACCTGTTCAGTGGGTGCCATCTACCGAGCTTCATCATTGGGCGTTTCCCGCGGCCAATGCAGCCATCGTTAAGGCTGCTCAGCTGCCTTCAGATTATGTTATTACGCCAGATGTGAGTGGTGCTGCTGATGATACGGAAGAGGAAATGGACACATTCTTACGATATGTGGAAAGCGTGCTAAGCCGGGGCTACCGATTACTTCAACTAAGAACAAAGTCATTAGATCAAGGCCAGCAAAAGGTGGTTATTTCGAAGACCCTAACGTTATGTCGACAATTTAATGCAGCTTTGATGATAAATAGCGACTTGTGTTATTTGTTATCTGATAAGGACGAGTTGGATGTAGGGGTGCATCTAACAGGGAAGGCGTTGGATGAACTTAATGATAAACCTTCGGGGTATCGACTCGTTGCTGCATCCTGCCATAGTGTTAATGATATACGGAAGGCTGAACAGCTAGGGCTTGATTTTGTTACCCTGTCGCCAGTGTTAAATACATCATCGCACCCTGGTGCAAAAACGCTTGGCTGGCTGGCTTTTTCTGAGGTGGTCAAGCAGGCATGTATTCCCGTTTATGCTTTGGGTGGTATGTCTGGGGAGTACAAGGGGCGAGCTATTGATTCAGGGGCGCAAGGGATTGCTTCGATCAGTGCTTATAGCTCTGATCATTAGTGCTTAATGTAGGCGATCTTCTGATGGTATGCCTTCACTAAACTCAGGGTTTAGTTCATCAATAGATTCAAATGCTTCAATGGATGGGGTGCCGGGTATTGTGTGGCCTTCATTTGCCCACTCCCCCAAATCAATTAATTTACAACGTTCGCAGCAAAAAGGGCGGAATGTATTTTCTTCACTCCATTCGTTGTTTTTTTTGCAGGTAGGGCAAGCAACTTTCATGATGTAGTCCTGTTTTACTGCGCGCTTACAAGAGCAAGGTAAGTGCTGTGTAGTGTATCAACTGCGTTATACAGATCATTTAAGCTTTTGTCATTAGTAATAACGTCATCTGCTTTTTTAAGTCGTGTCTCTCTGTCCATTTGTACGTTAATAATCGCTTTTACACCATCCTCCGTAGTGTCATCGCGGCTGACAGTTCTTGTCACTTGGGTTTCTACGGGGGCATCAATGACAAGAATGCGCTGGGCCATTTGGTGCTGCGCGCTTTCTAATAATAAGGGGGACACTAAGACGGTATAAGCGGATTGGCTAGCATGTAACTGAGACATGATTTCTTGGCCAATCAATGGGTGGGTGAGCTGTTCAAGCCATTTTCGCTCATCAGGGTTGCTAAACACAATTTCCCTCAATATACGGCGATCCAATGTGCCATCCTCAGCTATCGCCTTGGAACCAAAATGGGCTTCAATTTCAGCTAATGCAGGGCGACCAGGCTCAACGATAACGCGAGATGCAAGATCAGCATCAACAACGGTAATACCAAGAGACTGGAACCGGTCGGTTACTGCTGTTTTACCGCTCCCGATACCGCCAGTGACACCGACAACAAGACTCATAACATTTGATACTTATAATAATGAATGATGGCATCACCCCAGAAAAAAGAGATCCAGCCTGCTATGGCTAGATAAGGGCCAAATGCGAAGGGGATGTTTTTGTCGCGTCCTTTGATAAGGATGAAGGAAACCCCGATTACTGATCCAACGAGAGAGGATAGCAAGATTATGAGAGGCAATACCTCCCATCCCATCCATGCACCTAAGGCTGCGAGTAACTTGAAGTCACCAAACCCCATGCCTTCCTTACCGGTAAAGAGTTTGAATAGCTGGTAAATTGACCATAAAGATAAATACCCAGCCGCCGCGCCAATAACCGCGCTTTCTAGTGGCACGAACATGCCATTGATATTCAGCATTAAACCAAGCCACAGTAAGGGCAGGGTGATTTGATCTGGTAAAATATGGTGGTCATAGTCAATCATCGTTAAGCAGATAAATGACCAGGTTAGGGCGAGAATTGCCAGCATTTCAACGCTAGCGCCAAGCTTGTAGGCTACGAATGCCGATAGAATGCCCGTGACTAGTTCAACTGCCGGGTAGCGGATTGAGATACCTGTTTTGCAGTTGCTGCATTTGCCACGTAAAAATAGGTAGCTGATGACAGGGATGTTTTCGTACCACTTGATTTCGTGGCCGCACTTAGGGCAGGTTGAGTTTGGTGTGGCTAGGTTGAAGGTGCCTGATTTGAAATCTTTGGGGTCTTCTTCTAGTTCTTTGGGGAGTGATCCGTAGATTTCCTCGATAAATTCACGAGTGTTTTTTAGCCACTCTTTGAAAAGCATTAACGGTGTTCGATAGATCACAACGTTAAAGAAACTACCGAAGATAAGGCCAAATAAAAAAACAACCCCGATTAAATAATCGGGGTTGTTTTGGAGGTAAAACAGAATGTTGTTTAATGTTTGCATGTACGCTTTATACCACAGCTCCAAGTTGGAATATAGGTAGGTACATCGCAATAATTAAACCGCCAATTACTACGCCAAGAAATGCCATGATTAATGGCTCCATCATACTGGTTAGCCCATCGACAGCATTGTCGACTTCGTCTTCGTAATAAGTGGCTACTTTGTCTAACATGGAGTCAAGCGCTCCAGACTCTTCGCCAATTGATACCATTTGTATCGCCATAGGGGGGAATACGCCAGTAGCGCGCATGGATATGTTAAGTTGTGTTCCTGAAGACACTTCCTCCCTTACGGTATTGACTGCATTTCGGTATACCACGTTACCTGTAGCTCCGGCGACTGAAATCAAGGCTTCGACGAGAGGGACGCCTGCAGAAAATGTAGTCGCCAGTGTTCGTGCGAAGCGTGCAATCGTTGCTTTAAATATGATGTCTCCGACAATGGGTAATTTTAATACGGCTCTGTCATAAGCATCATTAAAAGTTTGAGACCTGGCTTTTGCTTGTTTGAATGCAGTAACGCCACCAATAATAGCTCCTAGTAATATGTACCACCACTCTTGCATCCAAGCAGATAACCCTAGAACCATTTGGGTAAATGCTGGTAGCTCTGCTCCAAAGCTAGAAAACATATCTTCAAAAACAGGGACGACTTTCAGTAGGAGGATGGCGGTTACTATACTTGCAATAATGAGCACGGTGATTGGATATTTTGATGCTTTTTTGATTTTGAGCTTTAAAGCCTCAGATTTTTCTTTATAGATGGCAATGCGATCTAGCATGGTTTCTAGAGCCCCTGATTGCTCACCTGCATCCACAAGGCTGCAGAAAAGGTCATCAAAGTACATCGGGTGTTTGCCAATCGCTGATGCGAGACTATTCCCTGCTTCAACTTCCTGTTTGATTTTAATGACAAGGTCTCGCATGGATGGGTTTTCCAAGCCGTCTGCAACTATCTCAAAGGATTGGACGAGGGGAACCCCGGCTTTCATCATTGTTGCTAGTTGCCTTGAAAAAATGGCGATATCCATAGGCGTGACTTTTTTTGCAGAAGCGGCAAATAAATCTTTGGGCTTTTTACGAACCTTTTTCGCATTAATGCCTTGTTTTCTTAAAGTTGCGCGAACAATTGCCATTGAGGCCGCGGTGGTTTCCCCTTTTACTTTATTGCCTTTTTTGTCGGTACCTTCCCACTTGAATATAGTGGAGGCTGGCTCTTGTTTTGCTTTTGCTTTTGTTTTTTGTTGGGTTGCCGTAGCCATGGTTAGTGTCCTGTAGTTACCCTGTTAACTTCTTCAAGGCTTGTTACTCCTTGGCGTGCTTTTTCTAGCCCACTTGCGCGTAGATCGTTGAAGCCCTCTTCTCTGGCTGCGTCTGCTATTTGAATGGCATTGCCATCTTCCATTATGATTCGCCCGATCTTATTGGTTATTTTTACGACCTCGTATATGCCTACACGGCCTTTGTAGCCAGAGGAGCATTTATCGCAGCCGACAGCTTTATATATTGAAAGCGATTCTATTTCATCTTCTCTAAAGCCCTCTGCCAAAAGTGCTTCATGTGGAACGTTGGCAGGTACTTTACAGTGTTTACAAAGTCTGCGGGCAAGGCGCTGGGCAATGATTAAAGAAACTGATGTTGCTATATTAAACGAAGGAACGCCCATATTCCTTAAACGGGTTAACGTTTCTGGAGCGCTGTTGGTGTGAAGTGTCGATAATACAAGGTGTCCAGTTTGAGCTGCCTTGATTGCTATTTCACCAGTTTCTAGATCTCGAATTTCTCCAACCATTACTATATCGGGATCTTGACGTAGGAATGCTCTTAACGCCGTGCCAAAATTTAAGCCGACTTTTGCATATACATTAACTTGGTTAATGCCCTCCAAGTTGATTTCAACGGGGTCTTCTGCTGTTGATATATTTCTCTCAGGTGTGTTGAGGATATTTAGCCCAGTATATAGCGAGACTGTTTTGCCGCTTCCTGTCGGGCCAGTTACTAATATCATGCCTTGTGGTTGATCTAATGCGCTCAGAAACAGCTGTTTTTGATCTTCTTCGTAACCTAGTGCATCAATACCTAATTTCGCGCTATCCGGATCTAGTATTCGGAGCACTATTTTTTCGCCAAATAAAGTGGGTAAGGTGCTTACGCGAAAGTCGATTGCTCGAGTTTTCGATAGTTTTAATTTTATTCGACCATCTTGTGGAATTCGACGTTCGGAAATATCCATTCGTGACATGACTTTTAGTCGAGCTGCTAACTTACCTGCTAGATTGACGGGGGGCCGAGCAACCTCTTTTAATATGCCGTCAGTTCTCAATCGGATTCGATAGGCTTTTTCGTAGGGCTCAAAATGGATGTCTGATGCTCCTGTTTTTATTGCATCTAAGAGGATTTTGTTGACAAAGCGAACGATAGGAGCATCGTCTCCAGAGTCGCTTTCTTCTTCTTTTTCAGCGCCACTTCCTATATCCAAATCATCTAGATCAGAGTCGCCCATGTCGTCAAGGGTTGTATCTTGTTGATCTAGAAAGGATTCTATAGCTTGGTTAAGTTTATCTTCTGCTGTGACAACCGTTTCAATGTTTAACCCAGTATTAAATTTTATTTCATCAACGGCGTGAAGATCTGTGGGGTCGGCAACTGCGAGGAAGAGCCGAGTTCCTCGTTTAAATAGAGGGAGCGAACGATGTTTGCGAATGAGAGAGTCGCTAACGAGGTCTTTCGGAAAAGTTTCGGGGTCGAGGGCGGACAGCTCAATGATTGGAGATCCAAATTCATCAGCGGCTGATTGCGCTAGAGCGCTAGCGTTAACTAGGTCATTTTGAACAAGATAAGTGACTAATGGGATTTTTTGAGAATGAGCAGCATTTGTTGCTTCTTGAATAGCGGAGTCATTAATAAGACTGTCTGCTACTAGCCGCTTGGCGAGGCCGCTAAGCATGATGTTGTTATTGCCCATTAATCGTCCTGTTTGAACCGTATAGCTGAGAATTGCTTAGAAGCTTGGGATTGTAACGGATTTGGCCCTATAGATACCAGTTTAGCGTCTAATCATTGAGTTGCTACTAGCAAGGCGAACTATTTTTCTTTTTTCGGGGGGGGGGGGTGTTTTGGTAGGATAGGGTGGAGCGCCCCCCCTATCTTAGAGCTCTGTTTATCTTCCGGCAGGCCTTAAGTCGCTTATTTCAAGGATTTCAGCAGTCTTCCTGTTTAGAATGGCGATGACATTATGTGCTTTGGCTGTAACCGGTAAATATCCTACGTTACCATCAATTGTTGAATACTTATCAACAAGCATCTGTATTTCTTGGGTTCTATCTTGATTTAGTTCTTGTAATTCTTTTAACGGAAGTATATTACGTTGGACGGATTGTTTTAGGTTTTCATAGGGCGTGTAATACCGGGGCATATTTTGTACATCCTCGCCTCCAAAGGCCGCGCTGGTCATTATTTCCTTTGCAATTACGGGGTCGTTTGGCAAGATCGCACCAATGACCTCGGGTCCAAAGTAAGGTAACGATTTATATTTTGAATGTTCTGCATTCGCCAGGTTTTTCGGTGATATTTCGTTTGCGTATACAAGGTCAAACCCTTTTGCGTTAAATACCAGGTAGGCAGGCCGTGTTACAAACATTGTATGCATACCATAGAGTAAAGCGATTAGTTGTATGGCGACAATGATCATCAAATCTCGCTTTAGTTCTTTTTTTTGTGGATTAAATACAATTAGGGTAAACGTTGGGCCTAGCACTACATCAACAAATAGCAGTAATAAAAATATATCGACAACACCGCTGGCGTAGGCTAATGCGCCTGGATACCACACAGAAAAAACAACCAAAGCTAACAGTGCGGCAATGCATATCGATGCAATTAAGTGCCCTGCGAAGGCTTGGAGCCGGTTGATTGATTGTAGATGCATAATCGAGTATTCCATTTGTTGGAGAATATAAAAAACCCGCATCTGCGGGTTTTTTATATTCTGTGGTTAAGTCGATATTACGAGATTAACGGCACTCTGAGGGGGCATACTTAGAAGGCAGTGTACCAATCTCTCTGTTCACTAAAAGTCGAGCTGTAGCTGTTGCGTTGGTCAAGCTTGCGCAAGCCCAATCGATAGCACCAACTGATGCAGCAGTTGGTATACCTAATTGCACGTTAGGCGAATAGACGAGGGTATCTTGATGAATTGTTGTTGGTATGCCGTTGGCAGCGGTCGCTGCAACAAATACAGTAATGTTCCATGGAGTACCTTCTTCAATTGTAACGTCATCCACATACTTAGACTGTAGCTCTGCTTGGTCTTGTGCGTTATATCCCACGGCCGCAGCAGTCATGCCTGTGATACCGTCGGTCTGAAACGCTTCACTTATCATCGCCTTGGCAGCTGAACCAGCAATGATGGCTTCACCAAGTTTCGCTCGCACTGTGTAGTCTTGATAAGCGGGTAAAGCGACGGCGGCTAAGATACCGATAATCGCAATTACGATCATCAATTCGATTAAGGTAAAACCTTTTTGCAGTTGTTGACGCATAATAATAACTCCGAGAAAAAAATTGGTTGGTTGTTAGGCAAAGGTAAATGTCTTTGGCTTCCCTTTCTTTAATGCAGGAGGTGTGCCAATCGCTTTGGATTTTCTTTTTTTGGTTTTTATTATGATTTTCAGTAAGTTAGGTTTTGTGAGGGAAACTGTGAAATTGCAAAATACTTCTTTTGTTAAGCAAACAGGCATATGGTGACAAAATTTGTCAGGGGGGGGGGGCTCTTTCACTTGGTGGTTAATGATATTCTTTGAGGTGAAATTGTAAATTAGTTCGTGTGAATGGGTTGTTAGAAAGCTGTAGATAGGTAAAAGTAGATACTCTACGGTTATAAATATAGTGATGATGATTAAACGGTGCTTGTTTTCAATGGGGAATAGTATTGGATCAAATCAAGAGTATTGAGAGGGGATAAATTTTAATTGACCAACCCAGTTAAGCAGCCATTTTCATCTTAGTTAGAGCTTTTGTAATCCTAATATGTATGCAAGTGATAGCTATTATAGAGTGCCATTATGTAATTCAAAACATCTTGATGTACTAATGTCCGTGCTTGGTGCTGTTTCCATTGAGCGCGTTCCTGCTTCAGGTTGCCGAAGAGGCTCTTAGCGACAGAATTATCCCAGTAATTTCCATTTCTGCTCATACTCCCAACACATTCACTACTCTTGAGTGATTTTCTGTATTTATGACTTGTGCATTGAGAGGCCCTGCCTGAATGTACAATCGACCTCCGCGCTGCCATATTGCCATCGTTAATGCATTGCAGGCGAGTGTCGGAGTCATTCGAACGTTATGCTCCAACCAGCAACCTTTCTTGAGCCGCTGAGTTATTAGGGGCTCGCTGCTGATAACTGTAATAATCATTTTCACACCCAATAACCGACACATCGGGTCGATTATTGGGTCATAGGAGGGGTTACATAGATGGAAATATTTGCTTATATGCTGAGTTTTGAAGTGTAGGTATTGATGGTTTTAACTTAACCAATACGAAGGAATGCAACTTACTTGTGGCGTAGGTTTTTTATTTTAACGACATTCTGAAGGCGCGTATTTCGCGGGTAGTGTGCCCACGGAAACATTGCCTAGCCCACGCGTTGTAGCTGTCGTTGTCGTTACACTTCCGCAAGCCCAGTCGATTGACCCAACCGATGCAGAAGTAGGGGCAATGTTTTGTACATTTGGAGAATAGGTGAGGGTACCGCTATCTATGGTTGTAGGTATGCCATTGTTTGCGTTAGCTTCAACAAATACAGTAATAGTCCAAGGTGTGCCCTCTATAATTGTAATGTTCTCTACATATTTGGACTGTATTTCAGCCTGAGCTCTCGCATTATAGCTGACAGCAGATACAGTCATCCCAGTAATGCCATCGGATTGAAATGCTTCACTCATCATAGTTTTTGCGTCAGACATAGCAATAATGGCTTCTCCTATTTTTGCTCTTACGGTGTAATCTTGATATGCGGGTAAAGCGGTTGCAGCAAGAATTCCGATGATTGCAATCACAATCATTAACTCGATGAGAGTAAAGCCTTTTTGGGCTAGAGGGTTCATGAGTGTCGCTCCGAAATATGATTCGAACATAAAAAGTCAAAAACAGATAAAGTTTTTGTTAGATATATTTTGTCAAGCAGAAAATGTGCCAAATAGGCTTTGACTAGGAAGTTAAAATAAAGAAGTCAATATTTTCAATGGGTTGGTGTTATGTCTATATATGAAAAATGCAATAGTAAGGGGAGGTGCTACCCTTAGGGTTGGTGACAAAATTTGTCAATATCTACCTGTTTACCTTCCGCAGATCAGGTAAGAGGTGTAATAGTTATGCGAATTTTGTTAAGTGTGGATTGCTAGATGTATATATTGAATAGAGAAGCTAAGGCGCGTGCTTTCAATAGTACAACTTACCCTACAAACCGCATCGACAAATCCACCGCCCGACAATCCTTCGTCAAAACCCCAATAGAAATAAAATCCACCCCCGTCTCAGCAATACCCTTCAACGTATCATCCGTAACCCCCCCCGAAGCCTCAAGCTTAGCCTTACCACCTGCAAGCTGAACCCCTTTTCGCATCATGTCCAATGAAAAGTTATCCAGCATAATGGTATCCGCACCAGCTTTCAAAGCCTGCCCCAGCTCATCCATGCTCTCCACTTCAACCTCAACAGGTTTGACCGGCTGCTGTTTCTTCGCTGTAGCAACTGCATTCCCAATAGACCCACAGGCTGCAATATGATTCTCTTTAATCAAATACGCATCATACAACCCCATGCGATGATTAAAACATCCACCACACGTCACAGCGTATTTCTGGGCAGATCGTAAGCCAGGAATCGTCTTACGAGTATCCAGTAATTTAACGCCGGTACCTTCCACTATATCTGCATACTTTTTACAAATAGTCGCCGTCCCTGAAAGTGATTGTAAAAAATTCAGCGCACAGCGTTCACCTGTCAGTAAACTTCGAGCTTTACCTTTCAGCGAAAATAGCGCCTGATTAGGTTCTACATTATCCCCATCTTTTACATGCCATGTAACAACAACGTCTGAATCAACTTGTTTAAACACCTCATCAACCCACGCAACGCCACACAACACCGCGTACTCACGAGTGATTATCATCGCTTTTGCCATTTCATTTTCAGGGATTAGCGCGGCGGTAATATCGCCGTCACGAATGTCCTCTTCAAGTGCCCAAGCGACAGTTTTTTCTATATCAGCTTGAAGGAATGGATTGTTTGAATGAATTGATGAAGATTCGTGTGACATGGTTGTTCTCAATATGATATTTCGTAATTGTATTTTAAATAGTGACACCAACCCTCTTGCGAGTTGATGCCGAATGGTTATTCCTGCGACGCTTACTGCTTTGAAAAGTAAGCCTTGCTCAGGCTAAATACCACCGGACTGAGCACTATTAGCGCAATCAAATTCGGTATCGCCATCATCGCATTCAGCGCATCGGCCAATGACCAAACAAACCCCATGGATACTGTAGTACCTAATGGTACAGCAAGAACCCATAGTACTCTAAATGGCATTACCGCCTTTGGCCCAAACAAAAAAGCGGTGCAGCGTTCGCTGTAGTAGCTCCACCCTAAAATAGTTGTGAAGGCAAATACCGCTAGTCCGAGGCTAACCACGTAGTTGCCGCCAGGTAGGGCGGTATTAAAGGCAAGGGTTGATAAGCTTGCGCCGCTTTCGCCACTTGTCCAAGCGCCAGTGACAATAATCACCAGGCCGGTGATTGTACAGATGATTAGGGTATCAATAAAGGTACCAAGCATAGCAACAGTGCCTTGGCGAACGGGGTTGTCAGTTTGTGCTGCTGCATGGGCGATTGGGGCGCTACCCAAACCCGCTTCGTTGGAAAATACCCCTCGAGCAACACCAAATCGAATGGCTGCCCAGACGGTTGCACCGGCAAAACCACCTGCGGCGCTTGTAGGGTTGAATGCATGAGTGAAAATCAAGCTAAAGGCAGCAGGGATTTGCTCCGCATTGATGGCTAAGGTAACAACCCCTGCCACTATATATAGTATTGCCATTATCGGAACGAGCTTACCGGCGACCTTTGCTAGGCGTTGAATACCACCGAGCAGCACCATGGCCACCAATACTGCCAGTGTAATTCCCGTAACAATCGGGGCAATACCAAAGGTACTTTCGAGTGCATCAGCAACGGAGTTGGATTGAACGGTATTACCAATGCCAAAACCTGCCAACATGCCAAACACCGCAAAAGCGATACCTAGCCATTTCCAGCGTTCTCCCATACCGTTTTTGATGTAATACATGGGGCCGCCAACATAATTACCTTCACCGTCCTTCTCTCGAAAGTGGACGGCGCAAACAGCCTCTGCATATTTTGTTGCCATACCGACTAATGCAATACACCACATCCAAAATAACGCACCGGGGCCGCCTGAGAATATAGCGGTCGCAACGCCCGCAATATTCCCCGTACCAATGGTGGCAGAGAGTGATGTCATTAAGGCGTTAAATGGACTTATTTGTCCATCGCCTTGTTCTTTCCTGCCCGCCCATAATTGCTTAAAAGCGTAACCCACTTTTCGTAAAGGAATTGCTTTTAGGCCGATGGTTAAGTAGAGACCTGTAAAAGCCAACGCAAATAACATGGGTGGCCCCCAAAGAATTTGTCCACTAATAAAGGAGAGTGACGATTCTATGGTTTCCATGCAGAAGGCCTTATAGGGTGATGAGACGCGTGTTTTATAAGCAAAAATGCTGAGATGAAGGTTTTCTAACGTAATAGCGGTTAAAAAAATCAAAACAGAATAAGGTTTGAAGTGTACGTTAAAAATATCAAACCTGTATAGGTTCAATGGCTTAAAGTGAAGTAGAGGGATTTGAAACAGGCAAGTCAAAATACCGTCATTTTGCGATCAAAAAAGAGTCAATTTTTTATGTGATTGGGTTCACGCAATCGATTTTACCCTCTATTCTGTACAAAAAATAAGCCTATACTCAATTTATGGGGTTCGAGATGGTTAATAAACGCCCTTTTTTGTCAGTTGGCGTTACAATCATCAGAGCACGTAAGAAGTTTTTTGTTAGTGGTTTAGTCGAGGCGTTGTCATGGCACAAAAGCCAAATTTAAAATGCGTAAGCACGGTGACTGCTGTTGAAGTAGAAGCAACTGCTGAAGCGAAAAAGGGTAATGCTGCGCAATACATAACGTTGCCTGCGTTATATTTGAAAGTGCGTAATCGAGCGCTGGAAGATTTGCATAATTTAGTCGGTGCAATGTTCTTTCAAGTGGATGACGTATTTTTTGAATATGCACAAAAAGCTAGTAATAGCGAAGACCATGATGCGTGTTTAGCAACAATGCGTGAACTGCGCTTGTTGCGAAAAGGCCTAGAGCGAAAATTATATCAACATGTCGCACGGCTATTTAAAGAATTGCCTAACCCCACCTCAGAGTTAAATAAACCTACAATAAAAGCTATCTCAAGTTTAGATGAGTTATCTCTGGTTCAAGATGATGAGTTGGAAGAAACTGTTGCCATAGAGTCAATGATTTCACGAGCCAGTGATTCAAATTTGGATGTGCTAAGCCAGCTAACTCAGCGCCTTGATGCGTTGACAATGAATGTAACGGTAACAAGTGCAACTAACCCGCTGTCTCCCAAACACTTATGTGAGGCGTTTCAAGAAGCGTCTTCTGATTTACGGTGTGATATTAAATATAAACTGATCGTCTATAAATTGTTCGAACGTTATGTACTGAAGAATTTTAATCGAATAGCAGACAATAGTAATTACCAGCTGGCAAAAGCCGGTGTATTGGCTGATTTGAAGAATACGCCTAAAAAATTAGTAAAAACTACCACGATATCTGCATCTAAAGCGCAAGCGAACAAAGCACAAGCACAAGCACAGAATGCACAGTCAACAGGAGCGCAGGTCGCCAGCGCATTCTTTGAGCAAATGCAAGAGTTGATGGCTTCGATTCGAGGGGTATCATCCGGAGCGGCGGGTGTTTCTGTTTCCAATCAAGTGATTGGATCGGTGTTGCCTTCAGCGACACCGATAAAGCAAGATGAGCTAGTTAATGTACTTTCAGGTATTCAAAGCTCGCAACCCCCAACAGAAACCCAGTCAGATACTGATTGGGTGTCAAATATTGCTGTTAGGGAGATGTTAGCGAATTTTCTTCGAGAAAGGGAGTCAAAAAAGGGCCCTGAAAAAGTCGAAGAAGTGGATGCTGATCTCATTAACCTTGTTTCAATGTTGTTTGATTTTATATTGGACGACAAGTGTTTGCCGGTTGCGATTAAGGCGTTAATTGGACGTTTACAGATCCCTATTATTAAAGTGGCAATGTTGGATCACTCCTTCTTTAGCAAGAGTGGACACCCAGCCAGAAAACTTCTTAACGAATTGTCGAGAGCTGGAATTGGCCTGTCAGGGCTGAAGATGCACTTGGCTAAAGACCCTGTATATCGAAAAATCCGAGAAACGGTTCAGCGTGTGTTAAATGAGTTTACCGATAACGTTGACTTGTTTGTTACGTTGGAAAAAGAATTTTCAGAGTTTATTAATGTCGAAGTACGTCGTTCTGTTTTAATCGAACAGCGAACTAAAGCAGCGGAAGAGGGTAGAGCAAAATCTGACGTTGCAAAACAAAATACAGAAAAAGCCCTCAAGCAATGTACAGAGGGAAAAACGATACCACCTTCTGTGAGTAAGATATTAAATGATCCTTGGAGTAAGGTTTTATATCTTACTCATTTAAAAGAAGGAGGTGATTCTAGAGCATTTCAAAAGCAAGTCATTATTGCTAAACACCTTATTAAGAGTGTGACGCCTCCTCAGAATGAGAAAGAGAAAAAATATTTATATGATATGGTGCCGATGTTGATTCATCGTTTACAAGAAGGGTTTGAAAGTATTTCCTACAACCCCTTTGATGCTAATCAGCTGATGAGTGAGTTGGAAGCCGTTCAAATGGAGGTGCTTCGTGGACAGGTGCCTCAGCATGTTGATGCTGCTCCTGCGGAAAGTGACGCCGTTGATAATTTACTGGATGCGATATCAAAGGATATTCGTCAAATTGGACAGCTACCTAAACGTGAGCCTGAGCCTGAAGTTTCGACAAGTAGAGTTGTCGCATTAGATACGTCTAAGAAGGTAGTGGCTCCTGCACCTCTTGCTGATTTGGAGCCTTTGCCAGAAGATGATGAAGACTATATTGCCGCTAAAGCGATGCCAGTAGGAAGTTGGGTGAATATTGTGGACACTACTGAAAATGGTGTAGGGAACCCATTGCGATGTAAATTGGCTGCATACATTAAGTCAGCTGATCGAATGATATTTGTGAATCGAAACGGAATTAAAGTGCAAGAGCAAACATGCCTAGCGTTAGCGTATGCACTTAAGAAGCAAACGATTAGTGTGATTGATGATGCGTTGTTGTTTGATAAAGCGCTAGAAAATGTTATTGGTAGTTTACGAAAAGTACGTCAATCGGCCTTGTAAATAAGAGTCTGTATGGTTTTTCCTCCTCCTGCTTTGGGCCCCCAGTGTTAGACCTACTGGAGAGGTCCTTTCTTTTTTGTGGTAAAGTCTAGCCCTCTCAAGCTAACGCGGAACAGCGCAACGTGAAGATCACTGATCACCTTCTAGAGTCAGCTCGCCAAGTCCCGTCCCCTAATTGTGGTGATCGACCGGATCAAACGGATATTGGCCTTATTGTTATTCATTCAATCAGTTTGCCTCCGGGGCAATATGGTGGCGATCAGATAGAACGTTTTTTTTCTAATGAGCTAGATTGTACTGAACACCCGTATTTTCAACAAATTGAAGGGTTGCAGGTATCTGCTCACCTGCTCATTCGCCGCAGTGGGGAGGTTATTCAGTTTGTTCCATTTAACCGGCGAGCATGGCATGCAGGAGAGTCTAGTTACAAAGGGAGGAGTAACTGTAATGACTTTTCTATTGGTATTGAATTGGAAGGTACCGATGTCGAGGCTTTTGAGCCCGCACAATATCAACAGTTAGTGGGTGTGTGCCATGTATTGGAGGCTGCTTATCCAAATATTTCGCTGCAAGGTATTACCGGGCACTCGGATATCTCTCCCGGTAGAAAGACGGATCCGGGGAATGGGTTCAATTGGCAGTACTTTTTATCTCTATTGAAAAAAAGCTAGGCTATTAATTACCGGCTAGAAAGGTTAGGCTTGGAGTCGATCTATATGTCAAATCTATACTAATCATCCAACCATACTGGGTTTATATTCTATAGTTAACCTATGACCTTATTAGCCATTCTTTTATCATTACTCGCAACTCGCCAAGCGGTTGTTCCTGAATATTTTAATGAGCGCCGATGGGGCAATCAATACCTTTCATTGTTTGAACGCTGGGGGCTGGGGAAGCGCTTTCATCCCGCGTTGTGTTATGCCGTATTTGTAACCCCCTTGATGATCCTATGTTGGACGATAGGAACGTTACAAACGACGTGGATATATGATGTTGCTGATCTGGCGCTTAGCATAGTTCTGTTGGTATCTATTCTTGGTGATCGCCAATTAGAAAGTTCAATGCAGCCATTTTTAAAGCGTTGGCGGGCCCAAGAGTGGCAAGCGGCTTATGTCCATGGTGAAAAACTGTTCCATTACAGTAAAATTGTCAGTCCAGGTGAAATGCTAACGCAGACCGTGACTTTATTTCTTCTGCGTATCAATCAAGTGTTATTTGCCCCTATATTCTGGTTAGCCATATTTGGTAGCGCAGGGTTAATGATGTATATACTGACTTATATAGCCGCTCAACCTAGGCAGGATAAAGTGTCCCACAAGGCAAATGTGCCGTGGAGAAAGATTGCACAAGAATTTTTACAAGCACTGGATGGTGTTCCGGCACGGTGTATTGCATTGAGTATTGCGTTGTTATGTTTTAATCGAAAGGCGTTGGTTGTTGCTTTTCGTCGGTACCGCGTAACGGATAGAGAGGCGGAAATTGTGTTAAAGCTGGCAACAAAGTCTGGATTGGATTTTGGGGAATTGTCAGATGATCAAGAAGTGTTGGCGTCAGAAGGATCGAGTCGTATTCATTCTGTACAGGATCTAAAAAGTAATATATTGATATTCTGGGTGATTCTTCTCGCGGTATTTTCATTGTTGGGGTTAGCGTGGTAGGGCGTGATCGTTACCTTGGCGTTTAGGTAAGGTGTCCATATAAGGCGTTTAGGCTAAAACACTGCACCAATAGAAGACAAAAAGATTCTAAATGCGCGCTACATGTGTGCGTTGCGGGTATAAATGACGCAATTCTATTGTTTCCCCCTATACTTTAATCAGCTGTTAATAGTTTGTTGCAATAATAAGGTGTTGACGTAAAAAATGTGTTGTGACTGTGCGGTCTATTTCGCTACAATGCCCGCAATTACAAGACCTTGCCTGGATTACGCTGTATACCTGTTGTGTCTAGGTGCTCATATTGTGCAAGCAGCATGTCGACTGTCTCATGCTGTGATTTTCGTTTTTACGGGGAGTAAAAAAGCATGGCAACGGGACGCTTCTATGATGATGTTGATGCCGATGAAACAGCTGAATGGCTAGATGCCTTTGAGTCGGTGTTGCAAGAGGAAGGTACAGATCGAGCGCGTTATTTATTGGAACGATTATCAGAGCAAGCGCGTGTTAGTGGCGTGCAACTATCCAATCTTAATACTCCCTATACCAACACAATTTTGCCTAATGATGAGGCTGCATATGGGGGTAATCCTTATATGGAACGTCGGATTCGGTCGTTAATTCGTTGGAACGCCCTAGCAATGGTAATGCGAGCAAACTTGAGTGACGATGAATTAGGCGGCCATATTTCAAGTTTTGCATCATCAGCAACGTTGTTGGATGTGGCGTTTAATCACTTTTTTCATGCACCAAGTGACTATCACGGCGGCGATTTAGTTTTCTTTCAGGGGCACTCTTCCCCTGGTATTTATGCCCGTGCTTTTGTTGAAGGCCGCTTAACGGAGGAGCAGCTTGTTAACTATCGTCGGGAGGTTGATGGCAAAGGTTTATCATCTTATCCACATCCATGGTTAATGCCTGATTTCTGGCAATTCCCAACGGTGTCGATGGGCTTGGGGCCAATACAAGCAATTTATCAAGCGCACTTCATGAAGTATCTCCAGAATCGAGAGTTGATTAAAGATACTGACCGTAAAGTGTGGGCTTATTTGGGTGATGGTGAAACGGATGAGCCAGAGTCATTAGGCGTTATTTCTCTTGCAGGACGAGAGAAACTGGATAATTTAGTGTTTGTTGTTAATTGTAACTTGCAGCGATTGGATGGGCCTGTCCGAGGCAATGGGAAAATCATTCAAGAGCTGGAAGGGATATTTAGAGGTGCTGGTTGGAACGTTATTAAAGTTATTTGGGGCCGTCGATGGGATCCATTGTTGGCCAAAGATACTACAGGTGTTTTGCGAAAGCGCATGGAAGAAGTGGTCGATGGTGAATATCAGGCCTATAAAACACACGGTGGTGCTTATACCCGGGAGCATTTCTTTAATAAGTACCCTGAGCTGAAAGAAATGGTTGCGGACATGACCGATGATGAGATCTATGATCTTAATCGTGGCGGTCATGACCCCTATAAAATGTATGCCGCGTACAACGAAGCGGTAAATCATAAAGGTCAGCCCACGGTTATTCTTGCAAAAACGGTTAAAGGTTATGGTACGGGAACCGGAGAGGCACAAAATAATACGCACGGAATTAAAAAGTTGGATATGGACAGCCTGAAAGCTTTCCGTGATCGTTTTGACATGCCTTTTAGTGATGATGAATTAAAGGAAGTGCCGTTCTATCGCCCCGCAGAAGATAGCAATGAGATGCGCTATATGCGTGAGCGTCGAAATGTTTTGGGCGGCCATATGCCACAACGTCGAACCGAATGTGAAACTTTGGATGTTCCAGAGTTGGGCGTCTTTGGCAATCTTATCGAAGGCTCTAGCGGGCGTGAAATATCCACGACAATGGCGTTTGTGCGTATGATGTCATCGTTGATTAAGCAGAAGAATATTGGTGAGCGTGTTGTACCGATTGTGCCTGATGAAGCCCGTACTTTTGGTATGGAAGGCATGTTTAGGCAATTAGGTATTTATTCCTCGGTAGGGCAGTTGTATCAGCCAGAGGATTCTGCCCAGATTATGTATTATCGAGAAGATAAAAAGGGTCGGATTTTAGAAGAAGGTATTAACGAAGCGGGTGCGATGTCTGCATGGATTGCTGCAGCAACGTCTTATTCTGTGAATGATTACCCGATGATCCCATTTTACATTTTTTACTCTATGTTTGGATTTCAGCGTATCATGGATCTTGCATGGGCAGCGGGTGATTCACAAGCACGAGGCTTTTTAATCGGAGCTACTGCAGGCAGGACCACGTTAAACGGGGAAGGCCTACAACATCAAGATGGCCATGGTCACGTGTTGGCGTCAACAATTCCTAATTGTGTTGCCTATGATCCTGTGTACGCATATGAGCTTGCGGTTATTATGCATGATGGTTTACGCCGCATGTACCAAGAAAAGGAAAACGTATTTTATTACCTGTCGGTGATGAACGAGAATTATGTTCATCCGGCAATGCCTGAAGGAGCCGAAGAAGGTATTCTGAAAGGCATGTATTTATTCAAAGAAAATACAAGCAGTAACAAGTTGAATGTGCAGCTATTGGGGAGTGGAACAATTTTCCGAGAAGTAGAAGCAGCAGCGGATATTCTGCAAGAAGTTTATGGTGTTTCTTCAAATATTTGGAGTGTTACCAGCTTTACTGAGTTGCGCAAAGAAGGCTTGGAAATTCAGCGTTGGAATATGTTGCACCCTGATGAGGAGGCAAAAGTTCCTTATGTGACAGGTTTGTTGCGTGGCCATAAATCGCCGGTCATTGCGGCTACCGATTATATTAAAACCCATGCAGATCAGATTCGTCCATTTGTACGTAATCACTACACGTCTCTTGGCACCGATGGTTATGGACGTAGTGATTCTCGTGAAAAGCTACGACACTTTTTTGAGGTTGATCGTTATTTTATTACGGTAGCAGCACTTAATGCACTTGCGGACAAAGGCATGATTGGACGAAGCAAAGTTGCTGAGGCGATAGCCCGGTTTAATATTGACTCTGAAAAAGTCTACCCGGCTACTTCATAAATCATCGAGTAAGGAGAATAACAGTGACGGATAAAGAAGTACGTATTCCAGATCTCGGTGGTGCTGAAAGCGTGGATGTGATTGAAATCTGCGTCAAGGTAGGTGATCGGGTTAAAAAGGAAGATTCACTGATTGTTGTGGAATCTGATAAAGCAACGATTGAGATTCCTGCGCCATTTGATGGTGAAGTGTCGAAGTTAACCGTTACAGACGGGGATAGCGTTGCGGAAGGCGACCTAATGCTGATGCTGACGGTGGAAAGCGTGGATTCTGGTGTTACAGGTGCAATTGTCTCAGACGTTGCCCCTGCACTGGAACAAGAGGTGGGTGCTGAACCTAGTGTAGCAACGTCAGCAGCAACACCCTCTGTAACAAAAATACAAACGACTCAATCAACCGAAACATGTATTAAAACCATTCTTGTCCCCGATATCGGTGGCAGTGAGAATGTAGAAATTATTGAAATTAATATCGCTGTAGGTGATGTCGTTGCGGTAGAAGATACAACCGTAGTGTTAGAAACGGATAAAGCAACCATGGAGGTGCCATGCTCCGATGCAGGCACGGTAAAAGAGCTGCTAGTTTCTGTAGGAGATAAAGTATCGGAAGGCAGTGAACTACTTCGTTTGGAAACAGTAGTTAATGTTGATGCTGGTAATGATGACAACAGTGCTACGAGCAACGTCACAGCTAATGCTGTAAATGTATCGGAGGCAAAGGCCGAGCCTGAAGTGAAGAAACAACCTTCAGCTCCGGCAGCGAATCCGGTTTTGACAAAATCAACAAAAACCGTTCATGCTGGGCCCGCTGTGCGGCGTTTATCCCGTGAGCTTGGGGTGGATTTGGCTCAGGTGGTTGCAACAGGGCCTAAGAATCGAATATTAAAGGATGATGTGTTTGGTTATGTGAAGCAAGCAATGACGGATAAATCTCAAGTCGTTGTGGCTGAAGGTTCAGGGTTGCCTGTGTTGCCAAAAATCGATTTCTCCAAATTTGGTGAGATTGAAGAACAGACATTGTCACGTATCAATAAAGTATCGGCATCTAACTTACACCGTAGCTGGGTTAATGTTCCTCACGTAACACAGTTTGATGAGGCTGATGTAACGGAGTTAGAAGTGTTTCGTAAAGCTGAAGCAGGCGCTTATAAAGAGCAGGGTATTAAGCTAACGTTATTGGCATTTATGGTGAAAGCCTGTGCGAAAGCACTAAAAGCATTCCCTCGATTTAATAGTTCTCTATCGCAAGATGGGGAAACGTTAATTATGAAGCAGTATTGCCATATTGGTATCGCAGTGGATACACCAAATGGATTAGTGGTTCCTGTTATTCGGGATGCGGATAAAAAGAGCATTTTAGATATAGCAGAAGATATGCAGGTATTAAGTGCCAAAGCGAGGGATAAGAAGTTGTCACTCAATGATATGCAAGGAGGTTGCTTTTCTATTTCATCATTGGGTGGGATTGGCGGTACCGCTTTTACACCGATTGTAAATTGGCCTGAAGTGGCTATTTTGGGTTTGTCTCGATCTCAAATGAAACCTATTTATCAACAGGATGAATTTGTACCTAGGTTGATGTTACCCATGTCATTATCTTATGATCACAGGGTGATTGACGGTGCTCAAGCCGCGCGTTTTACACGTTATTTGGCGGATCAAATCAGTGATATTCGTCGTTTGTTATTGTAGGGGGGAAGCGGTGTAGGATACGCAGGCACAGCCCACGGAGGCAATCACTTTTTATTTAAGTGATTGTCGAGTGTGTATAGTCAACATTCACTACCGAATCAAACGTTCCGGGAAATGACGGTTAGTGTGTGTTGTCTGCAATGGCAATAGATTCCCACATATTTTGTGTTCGAATATAATAACCAAGCTCACGTTCCGCATCTCTATGGCTTTGGAACGGGCCTTCTTGAGTTGCTTCTCGCGTTGTAAAGAACCAACCTTCGGGGGAATGAATAAAACGGTCGCATCGAAACCACGTCTTACCATGTTCACCATTTCTTACGTGCATGTTGTTCACCTGTCGAACAATGTGTGACTGAGTTATCACAATAACATTGGATTTTTTTACGCCAAATATTAATTCGAAATAATCATATAGCGTAAAGCAGTAATGGGGTTGAATGGACTGCTATAGTAAAGGGGGTAGCGAAGAACTAGCCTTGAGGCAATAATCTTGAAATGTTCAATGGGTAGACTAGGTGGAGCGTGTGCATTTGTGCCTGTTGCGGTATTGATTGGTATAGTACTTTCTGTCTTTCGCCCCTTGTATGCTTTTGAAAATCAACGAGTAATTTCATTTTTTGAAAATGACAACTCCATTTCAGTCTTGCAGGGAGTATCGTATTTCTTGGATGAAACCAGAAATGTCACTGCTGAGAAAATAGTAGAGCAGCGGGCATCTTTTCGTTGGTTAGATTCCCCCGGGGAATCGCTGAATTTGTTCTATTCTGACGACACTCTGTGGTTATCTTTTTTTGTTATTAATACGTCGCGCAATATGCGGATGACGTTGTTGGAAATAGACTGGCCCTTTATTGATAACATTGAGTTATATCGAGTAGATAATGATGGTTTGGTTGTACGGCAAGGTGTGCAGGGAGATCATGTGTTATCCCATGAACGACCGTTAAGGAATCGAGCATATATCTTTCCTCAGAATTTGGAGCCGAAAAAACAGGTTGAATATTTGATAAAAATCACAACCTCTAGTCTTATTCTGCTGCCAATAGAGATATGGGATGTTGATTCGTATTGGGAGAACGAAACTGCTACGCAAACATTACTAAGTCTATTCTTTGGTTTAGTTATTGTGATGGGTATCTATAACTTTGGTGTGTGGTTTTATACGCGTGATGTGAGTTACCTTTATTACGCTATATTTGTGGCTTTTGTATCGTTATATGAAGCATCGATTACGGGGTATGGTTTTCAGTATTTGTGGCAAGACTCAACTTGGCTGAATGATCACGCGCTGGTGTTGTTTGCGGGGTTAAGTTTTCTGGTGGGGGCCTTATTTATCGATGCATTTCTGGGTTTGAAAGACGCAAATCCGATAATGCACAAAGTGATTGGCTCTCTTGTTATTTTGTATGCGGCATTTATCTTGATTAGTTTTTTTGTTGGAGAGATTTATGTTGCCCCTCTTGGACAATATATGGGGCTGGTTTTGAGCGCGGGAACTATTGTTTTGTCGGCTCACGAGTGGCGTAAAGGGAATATGGCGGCGAGGTACTTTACAGTGGCTTGGTTTGTACTGTTACTCGGTACGTCGGTATATACATTAATGTTGGCAGGCCATATACCTCACACGTTATTTTCGGAAAGTGTTCAGCGAGTGGGGATCTCTTTAGAAGTGTTGTTGTTGTCGTTTGCGTTGGGAGATCGATTTAATCGGCAACGTCAAATGGCCAAACAAGCCACGGACATATCCTTGCATTTGGCGACAGAGCTAAATCGATCTCATGAAGAAAAAATCCGTATACAGGCACAGGCGCAACGGGAGCTCGAGGGTAAGGTCGAGCAACGAACAGCGGAATTGCTTGAGGCAAAAAAACGGCTAGAATTACTCAGTATTACGGATCAGTTAACAGGATTGAAAAATAGACGATATTTTGATGGCTGCTACATTTCAGAGTATAAAAGGGCGTTTCGAAGCCAATCATCAATATCGATAATGGTGATCGATATTGACCATTTTAAACGGGTTAATGACACTTATGGTCATCTTGTGGGTGATGAATGTATTCGACTCGTTGCACAAGCGATACATGTACATAGTCAACGTCCGGGAGATATGGCATTTCGCTATGGCGGCGAAGAGTTTGTTGTACTGTTGACTGATACCGATGACAGTGGGAGTAGCAGTGTAGCGCAGCTTATTCGACAGGAAGTGGAGCGCATTCAATATCGGTATGATGGTTCGGTAGTTGATTTATCGGTAAGTATTGGTATTGCGACAACGATACCGAATGATGAGGTTGGTTCAAAAAATCTACTTCAACAAGCCGATGATGCGCTATATCAAGCTAAGGGGAATGGTCGAAATAGAGTAGAGGTTGCTTGATAGGGTGTACGCCAAGGGCTGGAAACGCTAGTGGAAAAGGCGTCAAATGTGTTTTGTTTTAGGTGTTATTTTTATGGTTTGTATCTTGTCTAATGCTAATGTCAATTTTTCCCATTCTCGTTCGTTTTTTGGTAGCCCGATCCGAAGTCTAGGGCTATTGTGAAATAGCCGAACTAGTATGGCGTGTGTTTGCAGCTGATGGTAGATAGTTTGTTGTATTTCAATATTAGAAAATAGAATAGAGCAAAAATAATCACTGCGATTGAGTGATGTGATGTCGTTTGATGAAAGGTATTGTTGTAATATTTTTTCAAGTCGACAGCTAGTATTCTTAAGTGTTACTTTAGCTTCTTCTTGCCATTTAGTATCGTTGAGGGCTTGGGTGGCAACCCACCGAGAGGGTGTTGCAACTTGCCAGGGGCCAAGATGTTGTTGTACGGTGTTTAACAGTGATGCATGAGAAAACAATACACCGCAACGGATACCTGCTAGACCAAAAAATTTCCCCAGTGATCTTAGGATAACGACGTGCTTGTTATTACTGTGGCTGAGTAGGCTATGTTCTGATTGTGTATCGAGAAATGCTTCATCAATAATTAAACGCTTACCTTCTGCTTTAATAATATTAAGCAGCTTTTCTAAAAAGATTTTTTTGTAAGTCTGGGTGGTTGGGTTGTTAGGGTTAATGATTAGTAAGGTGTCAAAAGGTAGCGGGGTACCTTTCTCTTGATTTAACAGTTGTTCTAAATCATTCGGGCTATAGAGGAAGACCTTGTGCTGGAAAAAGTCCCACCAGTAGGGGTGTTCTGAGTAACCTTCTTCTGGTACCCATACGGTACCTTTTGAAAATACTTGGGGCAGTAACTGAATGGCAGATTGGCTGCCGGCGGTAATAATAAAATTGGTAAGACGGCTTTTTATATCAGGGGAGTAGTATTGTTGTATTGCTTGTTCCAAGCCATCATTAGATTCAGGTAAGCGCTGCCATGTTGATGCGGGCAGCGCGGGTACCGGCCAGCCATTAGGGTTAATACCCGTTGATAAGTCTATCCAGTGTTTAGGTGGTATTCCCGTAGCTTTAGCGACCTCGATAATACCTCCACCGTGCGTGAGTTCGCTGGGCGCTGTGTAGCGTGTTAGCGTGAAGGTCATAAATAAAGCTCCCTGATTATTGCGTGCGCCAGTCCATACGCAAGCCCAGAGCAGAAAATAACGAGAAACCATAAATATACGGTTCGATTGACCAAGTTTATCGTGCGGTGAATGTCATCCCCAGAAGGCTCTAAACCCTCACCAAAAAACGGCTTGTCGACAAGTTTGCCGTGATAATGCGTCGGGCCTCCTAAAATCACTTGCAGGCTGCCCGCACCGCTGGACATAACGGGACCGCCGTTTGGGCTCGAAAGTAAGTGTGCTTGAGATTGCCAGCAATGTAATGCTCGACGGGTATTGCCGAGTAGGGCGTATGACAATGCGCAGAGTCTAGCCGGTATAATATTCAATAAATCATCCAATTTTGCAGCCCCCCAACCAAACTGCCCGTAACGTTGTGTTCGATAACCCCACATAGCATCCAATGTATTGGCAAGTCGATACATGACTGCACCAGGAGCACCTGCCACAAGAAACCAAAATAGGCATCCAAAAATAGCATCATTACCATTCTCTAACATGGATTCAATGGCGGTTTGGCTGATCTGCTGCTCATTTAGAGTGTTTGCGTCTCTGCTGACAATATACTGAGTACGTTCCCGAGCAAGGGTTATGTTTTGTTGTTGTAAAGCGAGTTGAATAGCGCTGACGTGTTGTACTAGGCTTTTCCAGCCGATACATAAGTAGAGTAAAACCACTTCGATAATTATGTTGAAAGTGCCACCTAAATGTAATTCGAAAAAAAATACCCCCGCAGTGATGGGTAAAATTAGCAGCATCCAGGCAAATAAACCGCTAATATAGCGGCCTAATCGTAGGCTGGGTTGATTAAGTTTACGTTCAACCCATATTGCGATATTGCCAAATCCAATCAGCGGATGGAAGCGCTTAGGTTCCCCTAAACAGAAATCTAATACCAGCGCAGCACCAATGATGAGAGAACTTGTGGTAAGCATGCTTATGATGGTTAACGACATAAGTAATAAACGTAAACTCGTAAATAAAGATCGGCATGGTACCATGAAAATACTTGATGAAGCGTTATCTGTTCGTAAGCAACACACTCTAATGGTGCAAGGCACAACGTCTGATGCAGGTAAGTCCACGGTTGTAGCGGGGCTGTGTCGTATTGCCAAGCGCAGAGGTATTTCTGTCGCTCCTTTTAAACCACAAAATATGGCGCTAAACAGTGCGGTAACGGCAGATGGCGGAGAAATTGGCAGAGCTCAGGCTGTGCAAGCTATGGCTTGTGGGTTACAGCCGGTGGTTGATATGAACCCTGTATTGTTAAAGCCAAATACCGACGTTGGAGCGCAGGTTATTGTTCATGGTAAAGCGATTGGGAATATGGATGCGGTTCATTATCATGAGTATAAGCGTGTCGTTCGAGGTGCTGTATTAGAAAGTTACCAACGTTTATCTGAACAATATGATTTGATCTTGGTAGAAGGCGCGGGGTCTCCAGCTGAAATTAATCTGCGAGAGAATGATATAGCGAATATGGGGTTTGCCGAAGCGGTCGATTGCCCGGTTTTGCTGGTAGCAGATATTGATCGTGGTGGGGTGTTCGCACACCTGGTAGGAACATTGGAGTTGTTATCTGAATCTGAGCAGGCGCGTACCATTGGTACCCTAATTAATCGTTTTCGTGGTGATGTTACGATTTTACAACCCGGTATTGATTGGTTGGAAGAGCGCCTAGGTAAACCTAATGTTGGGGTTATCCCTTATTTGATGGACTTGCATTTGGAGTCCGAAGATTCTTTGTCTGTGGGGAATAGTAATACGGGGGAGGGGGATCGATTAGAGGTTGCTGTATTGGTATTGGCGAGAACCAGTAATCATACGGATTTTGACCCATTGCGTCAGCACCCCCAGGTTAACGTGACGTTTGTAAAGCCAGGACAGGTCATTCCTCCAGCAGATGTCATTATCTTGCCCGGTAGTAAAAGTGTTCGTTCTGATTTGCAGTTATTAAAAGGCAATGGCTGGGGGGCGGCCATTGCGCGACACTTGCGTTGGGGCGGAAAGGTGATAGGTATTTGTGGTGGTTATCAAATGCTTGGTTTGGCGGTTCATGACCCAGAAGGAATAGAAGGTGACGCGGGCAGTAGTGATGGGTTGGGTTTTTTGAATGTTGAAACAACACTCGCATCAGAGAAGCAGCTTACTCAAGTGCAAGGAAGGTTGGTGTCAGATGCTGCCGGGGTAGAGGGTTATGAAATACATTGTGGTGTAACGAACGGTTCTGATTTGCAGCATCCTTTTGTGCGGTTAGATAGCGAGCGAAATGAAGGTGTATTATCCCCTTCAGGTCAATTGATAGGAACCTACTTACACGGTGTATTTGATCACCCTGAAAGCTGCCAATCGTTATTGCGTTGGGCGGGATTAAAAAAGCCGGAATCATTTGATTATCAGGCTTTTCGTGAAAAAGAATTAGACCGTTTAGCGGATCTTCTTGAAGAGCATGTTGATATCGATTTTCTCTTTAACCTGTAGTGTTATCTTTATTGTCATCGATAGAAAAAGTCTTATATTGGTAATTTATGCGTTAGTCATGAATCAAGTGTAGCGAGAGTTATGCGTGTTTTTGTAATTGTTTTCTAAGAGCGATGAAGCTTGATTCTTGACCGTTCAGTGCCGAACTGTTAAGTAACGGGGCAGGAATCTTTCCACCAGGATCAGCGAAACCTGCGTGGGAAATGCGACTGATGCTTTCGTCAATGGCTTCGACAATCCAAATGCCCTCAGTGTGTTTCATGGGGTGGCATTTTTTGAGATGTTGTTTTTCGGAAGAGTGTTGGGGGGTGACGGTTTGGTAATACAGCTGTGCTCGCGTACCCTCATTACTCCATGTTAATGTGTTTAATTCAGTAGAGATGACGTTTTTTAGCGGCCAAGGAACGGCGTAAATTAACTGTGCGATAAACTGTTCATCACTGCTTTCTTCATAGCTGATTTCTTTTTTGCTGCTGGTATTCGGAAGTAGTATCGATTGGATGCACCCGTCTATCCAATCTTGAAGTGCGTTGCCATTTTTGAGCTGATTGATACATTGATTAATTGATGCTTGTACCATCATTTCACCTCGGACTGCTTTAAATGAGGAGTTTTTTACCGTTGCCCATTGAACGGTGATGTCAGATTTTTCTGTGTGTCGTTGCCAATTAAGATCGTGAGGATATGCAGTTATGAAGTTCATTATAAAGGCGTTTTCTTAAGTGAATATTAAGCAGGCTAGGACAGCATTAAAATAAAAACTAAGCCAAAAGCTTCTGTAAGTTCAATGGTTGCTCCAGCGGTGTCGCCAGTGACGCCATCAATTCGTTGTATCATTTGATGCCGCAGACCAGCAGTGAGTATCAACAGGCATATACAAAGCCCAACTCCCTGAAAGCCATAGAACCAAGCAATTGAGGCAGCAATGACAAGTATCAAGCTAATAATGATACCAATATCTAAACCTTGAGAGAACGGAGTGCCTAACCCTTCTGGTCGAGCATAGGCTGTGGTGCAAAATAGCAATAAGCTGCACGTGCGAGCCAATAAGGGTATTGCCAGTAGCCAAGCAGAGTTGATCTGTAGTACGGCGGCTAATGCGCAGACTTTTAGTAATAAGACGCTGCTAATTGCGATAACGGCGGCAGCACCACTGTACGAGTCTTTCATTATGGTTAAAGTACGCTCTTTGTCACCGTAACCGCCTAACCAACCGTCAGCAGAGTCTCCAAGCCCATCTAAATGAAGTCCGCCGGTAATGAGAACCCAAGCTAAACCAACCAATGCTGCGGCTGGGAGTGGATAAGTAGCAAGCCCTGTTGATTGTATAGCGTGGTGAAAGCCAAGGAGGATTGCACCAATAAGTAAGCCGACCACAGGGTGCCAATAAATAGATTGACGTTGTGTTTGTGTATCAAAGTGCTGCCATGCTTTTGGTACAGGGAGGCGTGTGAGAAATAATATGGCAAAGCAAAGGGGTTTTGTCATGAGCTTGTTGTGCTGGTTGTTTTTTCGATAACTGAGTTTGCAGGTAATATCCCATTAAGATTTTTTAATGAAACAGTGAACGTGCTCTTTTTATTTGCATCAAAAGGTGTGTCTGCGTAGGCCACCAATCGAGTGATAGCGGCAAAGGGTACATCAAATTGAAATGTTGCACTGGCAGGTACATTTAATAAACGGTGTAATATTGCACGAATGACCCCACCGTGAACCACTAACAATAGGTGTGGAGGTGCACTGGAACTAACGCTGTGCTTTGACAGCTGTTGTTGGATGATATTTGTGACGCTGTGCTCTACACGGTCACAGAACGCCTTAAAGGGCTCTCCATTTGGTGGTGTATGTGCGTTAGGGTTTTCCCACATGGCTGCGAGTAGTGTTGGATATTGTGTCCATGCTTGCTGGGGGGTTAAGCCTTCCAGATCACCAAAGCATAATTCTCTTAAGTTGTGTACTGTTGATAGAGGAAGGCTGTACTGTTGACCAAGTGTTTTCGCAAATTCGCAGCAGCGTAACATGGGGGAGGTGATGACTTCTTGCCACTGTGTGCCTTGTTGGATAGCTTGCTCTGTTGACGACCGAAGCTGTTGCCAGCCGATTGCAGACAACGGATCATCCTGGCTACCGCGGTACATTGTGCCGCCTTCGGGTTCTCCGTGGCGAACAAAATCAAGAACAACTGTTCTGGGTGTTTGCTGCTTTTTATGCATCTTGATTTGACGTCGTAGTTTCAGATGCTGTCGTATCGGAAACACTAGCTTCAGCAAACGTTGCCATATTGTTGTGAAGAGCAATTGCGAGTTTGAACAATGGGACCGCAAGTGCCGCACCGCTACCTTCACCTAAGCGCAACTGCAAATTTAATAATGGTTTTGCATTTAATGCGGTGAGTGCAGCCTGATGTCCAGGTTCGGCTGATTGGTGGCAGTAAAATAAATAAGGCGCTACTTCTGGGTTCAGTCGTGTTGCCGCTAGCGCTGCTGCGCTACAAATAAAACCATCCACCAATACGGCGATACCTAATTGAGCAGCCCTTATATAAGCGCCAACCAGCGCGATAATTTCAAAACCACCCAAACATATTAATGCATCTTCAGGGCAATGAATGGACGCTTTGTGTGTAGCAATAGCTTGATCGACTATCTGTTGTTTGTGCTGAATGCCCGCATCATCTAATCCGGTGCCAGGGCCAACAATATCTGCTGCGTTATTTTTGGTAAAGTGACAAATTAGTGCAGAAGCTACCGATGTATTGCCAATACCCATTTCTCCACCAACGAATAAATGCTGATGATGAAAGCGGGCGTTTTCTGCCATTTCTGAACCGACAGACATGGCTTGCTCAAATTGTTGTTGATTCATTGCAGGTTCTTTTACGATGTTACCGCTACTTTTGTTCACCACACGGTGAACAACGGCAGGAAGCTCCTTTTCATCTGCTAATGAGCCGACATTAACCACAACTAGGTCGGCGTTTATGTTTTTTGACAGAACACTAATAGCTGCGCCACCAGAGACAAAGTTCTTTAACATCTCCGCGGTAACGGCTTGAGGAAATGCAGAAACCCCTTCTTCCATAATGCCGTGATCGGCAGCAAAAACATACACCCCAACGTTATCAATAGAGGGTTTGATTTTTTGTTGAATACCCGCCAACCGTATCGCGATATCCTCTATGTCACCAAGAGAGCCCTGTGGTTTAGTTAAACTATTTTGATGGGCTTGGGCTTGTTCAATAATGCTAGGATCAATGGCTAGTGGTGCTTGTTGCCACCATGGGTTACGAAAAACGGTATCGTTGTTGAGAATGTTGTCTAATAATTCTTTTTTCATGTGATCAGAAGGCGAATTGGTGGATGTAGAGGATGACATAAAAGGCTCTCAAAACGTTAAGCGGTATGTGATTTTAATATATGAGGGAGGCCAGCAACGGATAGTGTTACTTGCTCAACAATAGCGGCTATTTCCTGGTGTAGCCATCCTGACTCATCAACAAAGCGGCGTGTGATTTTTCCCATAGGAATAACGCCCATACCTGTTTCGTTGCTCACCAGAATCAGGTGGCATTGACTATTGTGAATAGCCTTTAATAGCGCCGATTTTTGTTGCGCAAAAAAAATATCATCTTCTTTCATCAAAAGATTAGTTACCCAAAGTGTTAAACAATCTACAAGAATACATTGGGGGGAGGTGATAGCTGTTATGGTATCAGCAAGATAAATGGGTTCTTCAACTAATGACCAATGCTCAGGGCGGTCATCTTTGTGACGATTAACACGTTGTTGCATTTCATCATCGTAAATCGTTGCCGTGGCAATATACGTTACATCAAGCCCGCTGGCGTTTGCTTTTACTTCTGCCATTCGGCTTTTTCCGGAACGAGCTCCTCCGAGTATTAACTCTCGCATTATCGCTGGCGATTCCATAAAACTTCTGTACCATTATCTAAACGAGCAATGATGCGAGCGGTGACAAATAACCAATCAGAAAGTCGATTTAAATAATGTAAGCCGAAGGGGTTGATGGTTTCGGTATGCGATAATGTATGGACGTTTCGCTCTGCTCGTCGACAAATGGTTCTTGCTAGATGGCAGGTTGCAGCGGGTTGGTTTCCTCCTGGCAAAATGAATTCCTTTAACATCGGCAGGTCTATGTTCATGGTATCAATTTGATGTTCGAGGGTATCAATGGGGGTATTGGTCAGGGCGATATGGCCAGGAATGCAAAGCTCGCCCCCAAGGTCAAACAAATCATGTTGTATTTCTGACAGCCACTCGTTTAGTGGGTGTTTGCTATTTGTTGTTAGGCTTGACGATAATTGCGATATGACCATACCAATGCAACTATTTAACTCGTCAACAGTGCCATATGCTTCTACTCTTATACTATCTTTTTCAATTCGGGAGCCGTCTCCCAATCCAGTAGTACCGTCATCTCCAGTACGCGTATATATTTTTGAAAGGCGATGGCCCATAGCGGTTCCTGTTGCTGGTTAAAATAGCAGGTTGCTTGTTGATGGCTGGCACTGTACGGGTTAACGGAGTCAGGGTCAAATGCACTGGATGCTAATTGAAATAGGTGCGTGTACGCTCTGTTTGGAGTGAGTGAAACTAACAGAGATGTTGTGGAGTATAGGAACCAAGGATTTATAAAGGATGATGTTATGGACAAAATAGAGATATATGAAGAGCAACTTCAAGCGTTACTCGATGCGGCGGTAAGAACAGCGTTGACACATAGAGGAAAGCCGCATGAAGAGTATGTGCTGGGGCAGCTAGAAGCGACAGCCAACTTTGTTTATATAATCTGTGTTGGTCAGGATAATAGTGCAGAGCTGGAGGTGGCGTGTCAACTGCATGCGCAGACAGCAATAGAGCGCTTGACAGAAATGCACCCCCCCAACCGGTATTACCACTTCGGTGCAGAAAGCGGCCTGGGAGGCCTTTGACGCTAGCCTGCATTAAAACCATAGTCGATTAGGCCCCTAAGCTATTTCGGTATGTCTACGTGTGTTATTTCTAGCGCTAATGCCTGATTTGCAGGGGTTGGGATGCCGAGAGTCTTACCTTCATTAACTATATAGCCGTTAATGAAGTGGATTTCTGTGGGCTGGTGATTTCTATTATCCTGGAGCATTGAGGATATATTGCTGTGGGTGTTTTTTGCGACCTGTTTTACCGTGGTAAATAGGTTTGAGGGTGAGTGTATGCCTCTTGCTGTCATTACCTGCTGCAGTTCTTGGCAGACCTTCTCCATAAGTTGTAGGGCTTCAGGTTTTTTAAGTAGCGCGCCATTGTTACATTGATATTTAACGGTTAGTGGGTTTATTGCGCAATTGATCGCAAGCTTTGTCCATAATCGTTGAATTATATTGTGATCGTAGTGAATGGGTAATGCAGTTCTTTGCCACTGTTCAGCGATACGTTGAGCGGTAATAGATTCTGTGTGGCAATTTTTTTGATCGTTTGAGGGAAGGTAACCTATCCATGTTTCGCCGGCCCCTGCATGTATTAGCGAATTTGCTGTTGGTCTGTGGGCTCCTTCCGTTGTTGTTGCAACAAAAATTGTGCATAGGGGCAATTGAGCTTGTAGTTGTTGTGCTACCCCCATCCCGTTTTGCATTACAACAATGATAGCCCCTTCAGCTAACCGGGGGCGTATACCGTCAATCGCTACCTGGCTCTGGTGTGCTTTGGTGGTGAGAATTAGTTGTCGAATGGGGGTAGGCGGGGGTGATTCGTCTAAGGGTGTGAGCGATGGTTGAATTGATGCTTGAACTGATGGTTGTGTTTGGATAGAAAAGTGTTGTTTACTGCCATCGAGAAACGTTACATCAAGGGATTTGGATGTGTTTTTGAGGTGAGTTTGGCTTGCTCGAATTAATAGTGTTGAGCGTATATTGGCCCGCTCAAATTGACAGGCGAATAATGAACCTATGGCGCCTGCACCTAAAATATACCAATGATTTTCAAGCATGCTGAAGTGTTTAGTCGTCTGTTTTTTTCGTGGGACGCCATTTTATCACCATTAGTCGCCCAGTGTTACGAGCTTGGTTAATTTGATGTTTTGTGACAGATATCATTTTTTCAGGCTTCGGGAATGATGTAGAACTATCGGCTGCAGACATACACATGGCGGCTTTGATAGAAATAAACCCTTTTGAGGTCTTTACTGCTTTGACATTTAACGCATCGTAAATACGGCGATAAGTCGCTGCGTTACAGTGTTGGATATCATCTTGATGGGTGATTACCGCAAATTCATCAGTGCTGATTCGAGAAACAATGTCCAAAGGGCGTACCAGTTGCCGCAAGCGTCGACCTACGGCAACAATGATTTGTCGTAGGATTTGTTTATCATGCATGCGTTTCAGTTCATTGTAATTATCAATGGTGATCAGTAAAAAACAGGCAGCACCACCGCGAGATTCTGCATGTTGCATCGCATCATCCAGGCGTCGCACTGCATATTGAAGGTTGCCAAGTCCAGTCAGTGGGTCTAAAAGGTTATTTTTCTTTAATCGCTGATTGGATTCAATGAGCAGTTGGTTTTCTTTTAACAAGCGGTTTTGGATGCCAGCTAGGCGATCTGCAGCATAGATTCTTGGTAATAATTGTTGGTTCATCACTGACTTGTTGATAAAATCATCGACACCATTGTCAAATGCATGGGCAAGTACTTTGGTACCCTCTTTGGCAGTTAACAATACGATGTAAGTGAAATGATTGGTCGCTTCATCCAATTGTCGAACACGTCCAGCGAGTTCTAAACCGTCCATCTCAGGCATCAGCCAATCCGCGATAAGTACACTAACCGCTCTATTTTCTAACGCTTCTAAACCTGCGATAGCGCTATTGGCAGTTCTAACGTCTTTGTAGCCTGCGGATTTTAATGTTCGAGTGATAACCGCACCACTAAAGCGGGCATCATCAACAACCATAATAGGTAGGTCAGCGTTTGGCATAGGTCGGGATCAGCTTTTCGTTTTTATTCTTATTAGTGTGGTAGACAGAAGCCTATCTGTCTAATTTCCATCAGCTTTTTGATGATTTACTGAGATACAACTGAAGTGTATAGATTCACCTTAACAGGGCGTTTGCATTGAATCTGGGCTGTGTGTCACTGATTGGCAGAAGAAGCTATTCTTTTGAGGAAAGTGTTTCTGTGACGGGAGTTTCTGACCACGGAGCAACAAACCAAAGCAGAGCCATCCCGGGAAGGGCAAGTACCGTGCATAGTAGGAAAAAATGAGTCCACCCTGTGCTGTCAACTATGAAGCCTACTGAGGAGTTGACAAAGGTTCGCGGCAACGCTGCAAGTGCTGTGAATAAGGCGAACTGTGTAGCGGTATATTTTGGGTTAGTTGATTTTGCTATGAATGCGACGAACGCAGCTGTTCCTAACCCAACGCCAAGATACTCCATGCTAATAACAACGGCCAAAGCGATAATGTTATTGCCGATCTCTGCTAGGGCAGCGAACCCTAAAATAGTAACTAGCTGAACAACGCCAAATAGCCACAAGGCTTTATTGATTCCTATTTTGATCATTAGAATGCCGCCTAGCATTCCTCCAATGATTGCTGGCCATAAGGCTGCATTTTTTGCAATGACGCCAATTTCAGTTAATGAAAAACCGATGTCTTGGTAAAATGGAGTAGAGAGGGCTGTTGCCATACTGTCCCCTAGTTTATATAAAAACATAAAACTTAGGATTAGGAGTGCACCTTGCCAGCCTTTACGATGTATGAACTCATTAAATGGGTCTACAATGGCTTCTCTGATCGTTTTGGGTCGATCGAAAATGTTGGGTTCTTTGATGACCAATGTAAAGCCTATTCCAATTAACATGAATAGGCCGGTAATTTGGAAAACTTGTTGCCAAGCAAAATGATCCGCTAAGATTAATGCTAATGAGCCGGGAATTAATCCAGCGACACGGTATGCATTTACATGAATCGAACTACCAAGGCCGAGCTCATTATCGTTGAGTAATTCTCGGCGGTAGGCATCTATCACAATGTCTTGAGTTGCGCTAAATAAGGCAACAGCAAATGCTAAATAAGCGATGCCCCATATGGCATTTTGAGGCTCTAATACACCCATGCTAGCAATACTAATTAGCAGGGCAATTTGGGTAATTAGAAGCCAGCCCCGACGTAACCCTAAAAAAGGTAACGAAAAGCGATCCATGGCCGGTGCCCAGAAGAATTTCCATGTATAAGGGATTTGAATCAATGCAAAGAGCCCAATTTCTTTTAGTCCAACACCTTCGGAGCGCAACCAAGCGGGGATTAATGTAATCAAGACATAAAGAGGTAAGCCGGAGGTAAAACCGGTAAAAACACAGGCCAACATACGGCGATTACAAATTGCTTCAATAAGAGATGGTGTTGAGGAGGTATCAGAGGAATTCATTTGGCTCATTGGACAGGCAGCATATTAGAATGAATGAAAGCGATAGCATGTTAAGAGGTTATGGCTCCCAAAGATAGCGCTTTAGATTGATTTTTCCATTCAGAAAATCAATCCCTTCTAATTCGAGCCGTTCCTTTTGATACTGCCAAGGTTCGCTACCTTCAGGAAATGAAAGTCGACCTTGGCTATTGATTACTCGATGCCAAGGGATTTTTGATCCGCTGGGTAGTTTCTTCAAAACATTACCCACAAGTCTGGCATGACGAGGTAAACCCGCAAGCTCTGCAGTTTTACCATAGGTACAAACATGTCCTTTTGGAATAGCAGCAACCGCTTGCAGGATTTTTTGTTGATTGATATCAGCCGTGGAAGTCAATCTGTTGTTAACGGTGAATTGTTAACAGCGGTTTATTAACGTAAACCACCATCAGTTTCAATAATCCGGCCTGTAAAGTAGTCATTTTCAAAAATAAAAACGGCGGATTTAGCAATGTGTTCTGGTTCACCCATACGCTTTAGCGGAACGGCAGCAATAAGCCTATCTCTGGCTTCAGGTTTCATCGCCGCAATCATTTCAGTATTAATGGTGCCTGGTGCAATCGCGCCCGTTCGGATGTTGTAGCGAGCTAACTCTTTCGCCCAAGTTTCAACCATAACAGCGACTCCGGCTTTGGCTGCTGCGTAGTTGGTTTGTCCAAAGCTACCAGAGCGCGCCAGGCTGGAGATGTTAATGATTACACCCTCATCAACGCCTAGTTCAATCATTTTGGTAGCCGCTTCTCGACCACAAAGGAATACACCGGTTAGGTTGACATCAATAACAGCTTGCCATTGCTGCAGCGTCATCTTCTTTTCAACTTTCCCGTTTTTAGCTTTTACCAATAACCCATCGCGAGTGATACCGGCATTATTAATCAGCCCATCTAAGGAACCAAAGTCAGCAACAACATCGTTGAATAACTTTTCAACTTCGTCTTCTTTGGCAACGTTTACCGAATAACCTTTAGCATCTGAGCCCGCATCGTTACAGAGTTGGACGGTGGTGGCAATATCGTCATCGTTTAAATCAACAACGGCTACCTTTGCGCCTTTTGCTGCAAATGCGACAGCCATCCCTTGCCCAAGGCCACGGCCCGATCCGGTGATAACGATAACTTTATTCTGTAAATCCATAATACTGCCCCTAAAAGAAAGTGACTGGAAAGTTCAGGGCACATTATTACGTGGGAATAGCAATATTACTAGCCTCGTCATTTTGAAGGGAGATGTATAGGTCTGGTTGCGAGGGATCTTGTCGTGAGAGAGGAAGTCAAAGTAACGGATAATATCCTTAAATTGATCGTCTATTTCTCCTGAACGAGAATAAATCCCCATTAGCCTGTTTCTTCAGGCATCTCAATATCTAACAAAATCAAATCAGTGGTTTGTTTGCTCATTGCGAATCCTGGTGGCTAGTGTCCTTTTTTCTAGTGTGGCAGCCCTTAGGGGTGGCATGGCTTCTGCTTACAAGACCACTTGAAATTTACTGAAAATGCCCATATAAAGAGGAATATAGGCGAAATTAATCGTCGTTTTTTTCAATGTAAGTAGGTTCTAAGATGTTTTTGTTTCGACACATATTTCTAACCATTTTTGTTTTTGCGTTAACCGAGGTAGTGGTGTTGTCCCAAGTCAGTGATCTGATTGGCTGGGGGTGGACTATTTTAGGGGTGATGGCGACTGCAATGTTGGGCTCTGCCTTGTTAAAACATCAGGGTTTTGATACGTGGATGCGTATTAATGAGCGTTTGCAGAAAGGTGAGATGCCGGGGGCAGAGCTCATAGAAGGTGTATTGCTGCTTATTGGTGGGGCATTGTTAATTACTCCAGGATTTATTACAGACGGTATCGGCTTTATGTTTTTACTGCCCGTTACACGTAAGGGCCTTGCTCGGTGGGCAATGGCACGGGGTGTGATGGAGGCAATGGCACAGCGAGGGGCCAGCGGGGGCAATGTATGGGTCTATCAGCAAACTCGATCTACTACTGAGAATGTCGGTGGCTTTGAATCAGTAAAGGTTGATTCTAATGTTTATACTGACCGTAACGTTAGTGATGACTCACCTTTTGTTGGGCGTGCTAACCCTGCTTCTGGTGGTCGTATTATCGAAGGGGAGGTTGTTAAGAAGGACGATTAGACCGATTTGAAGCGCAGGAGCCTATTTAGCTGGGGTAAATGTAAAAATTCTTTCATCCCAGCCTTGAAAACAATATATACCCCCCCCATAACTGAAACCAGCTTCGCCCTTCCTAAGTAAATTCCCGGTTTTACGAGTATTTGACTGAGGAGGAAGGCTCATAATGATTGGCACTCTTCTGATTAGAGTGCCAAATAATGATTTACATATCTGAGTTCACATCCAATGGGAGATGAGAAAACAATGAATATTCGTCCATTACATGACCGTGTAGTAGTTCGTCGTCAAGAAGAAGAAACTAAATCTGCAGGCGGTATCGTATTACCGGGTTCTGCTACTGAAAAGCCTTCTCAAGGTGAAGTTCTTGCAGTAGGCGCTGGAAAAGTAACTGAAAGCGGTGAAGTTCGTCCTTTAGACGTAAAAGCTGGCGATAAGGTTCTTTTTGGTCAGTACTCTGGCAGCACCGTAAAAATTGACGGTGAAGAGTTATTGATCATGAGTGAAAACGAAATTTTTGGCATCCTTGAAGGCTAATTGAGCGTTTTAGCTCTCTTCAAGATCTCCAATACATTAGATTCAGAATTTTACAGAAAGGAAAGAGAATATGTCCGCTAAAGAGGTTAAGTTTGGTGATGACGCACGCGTCAAAATGGTTGCTGGTGTCAATATCCTAGCCGACGCAGTTAAAGTTACTTTGGGCCCTAAAGGTCGTAACGTTGTTTTAGATAAGTCTTTTGGCGCACCTACTATCACTAAAGATGGTGTTTCTGTTGCTAAAGAGATTGAGCTTGCAGACAAGTTTGAAAACATGGGCGCACAAATGGTGAAGGAAGTTGCTTCTCAAGCCAACGATGCGGCTGGTGACGGAACAACGACTGCTACCGTTCTTGCTCAATCAATCCTAAATGAAGGTCTTCGTTCAGTTGCCGCTGGCATGAACCCTATGGATCTTAAACGTGGAATTGATAAGGCGACTATTGCTGTTGTTAATCAGTTAAAAGAGCTTTCTGCCCCATGTACTGATTCAAACTCAATCGCACAGGTAGGTACTATCTCTGCGAATGGCGACACCCAAGTTGGTGCAATCATTGCTGAGTCAATGGAGAAAGTGGGTAAAGAAGGTGTTATCACTGTTGAAGAAGGTAGTGGTCTAGAAAACGAACTAGACATCGTTGAAGGTATGCAGTTTGATCGTGGTTACCTTTCTCCTTACTTCGTTAACAACCAAGACGCTATGACTGCGGATCAAGAATCTCCATTGATTCTTTTGGTTGATAAGAAAATTTCAAACATCCGTGAATTGCTTCCTGTACTAGAAGCGGTTGCAAAAGCAAGCAAGCCACTATTGATTATTGCTGAAGATATCGAAGGCGAAGCGTTAGCGACATTGGTTGTTAACAACATGCGCGGAATCGTTAAAGTTGCTGCTGTTAAGGCGCCTGGTTTTGGTGATCGTCGTAAGGCAATGTTACAAGATATCGCTATCTTAACTGGCGCTACGGTTATTTCTGAAGAAGTTGGTATGTCTTTAGAAACAGCTACTTTAGACGACCTTGGTACTGCTAAGCGTGTAAACATCAGCAAAGAAAATACTGTAATCATCGATGGTGCTGGTGAAGTATCTGAAATCGAAGCTCGTGTTAACCAGGTTCGAGCTCAAATCGAAGAGTCTAGCTCTGATTACGATAAAGAGAAGCTTCAGGAACGTGTTGCTAAGCTTGCTGGCGGCGTAGCCGTAATCAAGGTTGGTGCTGGTTCTGAAATTGAAATGAAAGAAAAGAAAGCCCGTGTTGAAGATGCACTACACGCAACTCGCGCAGCCGTTGAAGAAGGTGTTGTTGCTGGTGGTGGTGTTGCTTTGGTTCGAGCTCTTGCTAGCGTTGAAGAGCTTAAAGGTGAGAATGATGATCAGGACGCAGGTATCGCTTTAGCGTTACGTGCAATGGAAGGTCCTATTCGCCAAATCGCTTCAAACGCAGGTGCTGAAGCCTCTGTTGTTGTTGATAAGGTTCGCTCTGGCGAAGGAAGCTTCGGTTTCAACGCTGCAACTGGCGAATATGGCGACATGCTTGAGCTAGGTATTCTTGATCCAACGAAAGTAACACGTGCTGCACTTCAAGCGGCTGCTTCTATTGCGGGTCTTATGATCACAACTGAGGCCATGGTTGCTGATGCTCCTGAAGATGGCGCTGCTGCTGGTGGCATGCCTGATATGGGCGGTATGGGCGGTATGGGTGGAATGGGTGGTATGGGCGGAATGATGTAATTCATTTTTCCTGATGTGAGGGCTATTAGTCCTCATGCCAACATGAAGCATAAAAAAACCTCGCGTTTAGCGGGGTTTTTTTATGCTTGTTTGTTTGTGCTTTCAACATCAACTAAGCTACAGGCTGGATAAGTCGATAATAGAAGAATAATGGTTAACGTGAATACGCATGCTTCAAAAGGCAGTAAAGATAAAGGCGGTGCTTTAAAGGTCGCGCCTATTTTGTCCAATGCTAAAAGTGGCTTGTATGGCATATGGATGTTTACGTTGACCTGGAATGTGGTGAGTTGGCCGATGTTAATCGCGGCTCGTGGGGTCTTGATAAGCCAGTTTCAGCGCGGTGACTGGATGCCGTTAATCACATTGCTGTTTCCCATGGTTGGTGTTATTTGCTTTGCGTTTGCAGTTAAACGTCTTATGGCTTGGCGGCGTTTTGGAGAAACCCCGCTTTTTCTTAACCCTTTTCCCGGTTCTATCGGAGGCCATGTTGCAGGTACTATTTGTTTGCCTGGCTCTATCCCCAAAAATATTCGTTATGATGTCTCTCTTGTTTGTGTATACACCTATGAAACGCGTGACTCGGATAACAAACATCGCAGCGCGGAACGTATGATTTGGCAGCACTCTCAAGCCGCCCATTTACGTAAAGGTATGAATAAGGGCATGGATAGTACAAATCTACTTTTTCGGTTTGATGTACCTGAAGGGTTGCCTCGTTCTGAAAGTAAGTCTGGGAATTATCACCATTGGCGTATTCATGTGCATGCAGAAATGGATGGTGTTGATTTGGATCGATCTTTTGACGTTCCGGTGCACCCTACCAGCGAGCAAAGCACGCTGGGTCTTAAGCAGAATATCCAACAAAAAAGTAATCAGTATTTGGAGCAATTAACATCGATAATGCGAGTTGAAGTGGGCCCTGATATGTTGCACATGGTTTTCCCGCAGGGGAGGCGAAAGTTATTTGGTGTGGCAATGATGGGAGGTGGGGTTTTATTATTGGTGCTTGGTTTTTTTATGCTGAAATTAGGCGGTCAGGAACAGGGTGAATTTGCACTAACGTTTGCTGGGCTTATATGTTTATTGATAAGTGTCCCTGTTATGTTGTTTGGTCTCTACACGCCATGTAATTCGCTGGATGTGAGGATAACTAAAGGATCAATGACGGTAAAACGAGCTGTTGTTGGTATTGGTTTGTATCGTAAAAAGGTGGCAATGTCTCAACTTAAGCAGGTGGTGTTGGAAGAGGGTATGCGTAGTCAAATCAATGGCCGTTATATCGTTATGTATCGTGTGGTTGCGATAGGATATGGTGGGGAAAAACTGGTACTAGCAGAGGGCCTGAAAGGAAAGCCATTAGCAGAGGAAGCCCTCCATTTTATTCGTGCAAATGGAAACTTGGTCGTGTGACACAGTCTTTACGTTAAGCACTTGGCAAAGACTGTATAGCTCGTTATAGTTGGCCGTTTGCGGGGCATGACTCTAACGGTGTGTCAGGCACGTTTATATCGTGGTATAAATAATACGGATCCTGACTAGGTTATAGAGATTTAGGTCTTGTTGTGTATTACATTGGATTTATTGGGCTTATAGAGCTTATAAGGGTACAGGCAAAATATGAGTGCGAACGAAAAATTAGTTATTTTTGATACCACGTTACGGGATGGTGAACAAAGCCCCGGCGCTTCTATGACTCAGGATGAGAAGCTACGTATCGCAAAGGCGCTGGAGCGTATGCGAGTGGATGTCATTGAGGCTGGTTTTGCGATTGCAAGCCAGGGTGATTTTGAATCGGTACAAGCCATTGCCAATACCATTAAGGACAGCACAATATGTAGTTTGTCTAGAGCAATGGATAACGATATAGATCGTGCAGCAGAAGCACTAAAAAATGCTAATTCCGGACGTATTCATACGTTTATAGCGACATCACCGATTCATATGGAACACAAGTTACGTATGAGTCCAGAACAAGTGGTGGAACAAGCCGTTCATGCGGTTAAACGTGCACGTAATTTGGTCGCAGATGTCGAGTTTTCATGTGAAGATGCCGGCCGCTCAGAATTGGATTTTATGTGTCGCATCATTGAAGCGGTTATCGATGCTGGTGCTACAACGATCAATGTTCCCGACACTGTTGGTTACGCAATGCCCTCGCAGTACGGTCATACTATGAAGCAGCTTATCGAGCGTATACCTAACGCTGATAAAGCGATATTTTCTGTTCATTGCCATAATGATCTAGGGTTGGCTGTTGCTAACTCGTTAGATGCAGTAATGAACGGTGCACGCCAAGTGGAGTGTACTATCAATGGTTTGGGAGAACGCGCGGGTAACGCGTCATTAGAAGAAATTGTGATGGCAATAAAAACGCGTCCAGATTTCTTTAATGTTGAAACGAATATACGAACCGAAGAAATTGTTTCAACGTCTCGTTTGGTTTCCAGTGTTACTGGTTTCCCTGTGCAGCCAAATAAAGCGATAGTGGGTGCCAATGCATTTGCCCATGAGTCTGGTATTCATCAAGACGGCGTGATTAAACATCGAGAAACCTACGAAATAATGAAGGCGGAAGATGTTGGTTGGAATGCCAATAAAATGGTGATGGGAAAGCACTCGGGTCGAACGGCATTTAGAGCGCGCTTGGAAGAGTTAGGCTCCGTGTTTGAAACAGACAAAGAATTAAATGAAGCGTTTATACGTTTTAAGGCGCTAGCGGATAAGAAACATGAAATCTTCGATGAGGATTTGCAGGCGTTGGTGAGTGATACACAAAAGTTTGTTGCTAGTGAGCGATATGGTTTTGTTTCATTATCCGTGTCGTCAAAAACAGGCGACGTACCTGATAGCCACGTAGTGATTACGGTGGACGGCGAAATTAAAGAAGCCAGTGCAGAAGGCGCTGGCCCAGTTGACGCAACCTTTAAAGCCATTGAGGTTGTTGCTCAGAGTAATACGAATTTGGCGCTATTTTCTGTGAACGCAATCACCAGCGGTACCGATTCACAAGGCGAGGTGGTTGTACGCCTGGAGATCGGTGGGCGTATTGTTAATGGTCGTGGCGCTGATGTAGATATTGTTGTTGCCTCTGCAAAAGCTTACGTTGATGCTCTGAACCATTTGGAAAATGCAACGGATGAGAAAAATCACCCACAAAAGAATGCTGTTTAGCCTTTTTTACGTGAAGTTTCCATCTGAAGTTTATGCCTGAAGTTGTAATGTGAGGTTTGCCCGTGTTAGAAGCTCGTAGACGTGCGTACATGAAAGCGATTGGGGTGGTTCAATTCACCCCACTTAACGCTATTGGTGGTGCGGGTGTATCTCCGATATTGTTACCGGAGCAGGTGTATCCAGCATTAGTTGACGTACCATGTGTGGAAGATGCTGCACCGCAAGAGGCTTTTCAGCAAACCCCGTCGGATGCTCAGGTGCAGCAGAGTCAAACTGTACCGCCACAGCTAGAAGTACAGCCTGACTCGAACCAATCTCGTTCGAACCAGTCTCGCTCGAATCAAGCTGGTCCAGATACATCGATTGCAACGCAAGCGGTGACGCCTAAGGTCTCCTTCTCAGACGCTGCGTTGCAACATGATGGGCCACCACCAACACCGGATATTAAAATTACACCGTTGGATGAAACTGCTCCGATCGCCTCAGCGCAGAAAGTACAAGCTGAAGTTTTGCGTTTTGCCCTGACGATGGTTGAAGTTCCTGGTAAGTTACTGGTGCTTGCGGATTTAGGTGATGCTGATGCAATGGGATGCTCAGCAATGGAATACCATTTATTGCAAGCGGTGTTAAAAAGCATATCGATTGAGGCAGAGCCCAGTCAGCATTTGTTTCGGTGGCCGCTGATAAATAATAAACGGTTGGCACAAGGCAAGGCTGAAGCCGCAGAAGGTTTACAAGGCTTCTTAATGTCTAAATTAGAGGTGCTACAGGCACCAAGTTTGTTGTTGATAGGTGAGTTTGCCAGTGGTTTTATGCCGGAGCAGGATGCTCAGACATTGATGGACTTTGCAGGATATAAAGCGCATTGCTTTCGAATACCATCGTTACAAAATATGCTAAATGATTGGCAATATAAGCCTCAAGCATGGGCAACCTTAGCGGGTGTGAAGCAGTGCTTAAGCTCGCACTAGTACTCTACATGAACAGGTATATTTACGCATGTTTTCAACACTTACCGCATAGTTATTGAGTCATGGAACGTTTATTTTCTCGCTGCGATGTTAAAAATCTAACGGTTGATGATATATCGGAAATGATGCAATTAGAGCGGAAGGCTTATGCATTTCCATGGACAGAAAATGTACTAAAAGACTGTTTGCAAGGAGCCTATTTGTGTCGAGGGCTTATGTTAAAAAATGTTTTGTGTGCTTATGCTATTTTGTCTGTAGCGGTGGGCGAATGTCATATTCTTAATATCTGTGTTTCCCCCGGAGTTCAAGGTAAAGGCATTGCCAGCGATTTTTTGCAAAAGTTGTTAGATGAAGCCGTGGAGTGGAATGCAGAAATTGCTTTTCTGGAAGTGAGAGCAGGTAATGTTGCGGCGTTAGCGTTATACAGCAAGTTGGGGTTTTCTGAGATAGGTCGACGTAAAGAGTACTACCGTAATGGAGGGAGCCGTAATGGAGGGAGCCGTGAAGATGCGTTGGTATTGTCGTTGCCATTAACCCAGCAGCACAGTTGATACTTATTAGGCGATCCAAACAGCGCAGTCTCCCAAAGTAAGGTATAATCCTCGGCATTTTTCATCTAAGCCGTTTGCCTTTCCTGTATTGATGATTGATCGTTACCTACCCCTTTGTTTTTACTGGGGATTAATAGGGGCTAGAAAGGTTTGCGATGCTATATGTATATTTATTACGTGTGTACATATCTGTATACATTGTTGAGGTTTAAGCAGTATGTCATTAAGCGAACAGCTAGAGCAGGTAAGGGCTAGAAGAACCTTTGCAATCATCTCCCACCCTGATGCCGGTAAAACCACCATTACTGAAAAGTTACTGCTTTATGGCAATCAGATTCAGGTAGCGGGAACGGTTAAAGGGCGCGGGGCTGATCGTCATGCTACCTCTGACTGGATGGAGATGGAAAAGCAGCGGGGGATTTCGATCACCACCTCGGTGATGCAGTTCCCTTACAAAGACCGTATTGTGAACCTATTAGATACTCCAGGGCACGAAGACTTCTCTGAGGATACCTATCGCACGCTAACAGCAGTTGATTCTGCATTAATGGTTATTGATGGCGGTAAAGGTGTTGAGCCTCGTACTATTAAGTTAATGGAAGTGTGCCGTTTACGTGATACCCCTATTCTCTCGTTTATCAACAAAATGGATCGTGATATTCGTGACCCTATTGATGTAATGGATGAGATTGAAGATATTCTTAATATCAAATGTGCACCCATTACCTGGCCTATAGGCCAGGGGAAATTCTTTAAGGGTGTCTATCATCTTTATGACGATACCATTCATTTGTATGCCACCGGTCAAGGTCACAAGATCCAAGAGGATCGGGTGATTAAGGGCATCAATAACCCAGATTTAGATGAGGCGATAGGTGATTTGGCACCTGAGCTTCGAGAAGAGTTGGAGCTTGTTCAAGGAGCTAGTCATAAGTTTAACCTTGAAGAGTATCTCGCTGGGCAGTTAAGCCCTGTGTTTTTTGGAACAGCGCTGGGTAATTTTGGTGTTGATCATATGCTGGATGGCCTTGTTGAGTGGGCTCCAACACCAATGCCAAGAGCGACGGATGATCGTGAAATCAAAGCCGAAGAGGAAACCTTCAGTGGTTTTGTGTTTAAAATTCAAGCCAATATGGATCCCAAGCATCGAGACCGTATTGCATTTATGCGAGTGTGCTCAGGCCATTATGAAAAAGGCATGAAGATGCGTCATGTGCGTATTAATAAAGATATACGTATCTCTGATGCTGTAACATTTCTAGCAGGAGAGCGCTCCCACCTGGAAACAGCCTGGCCTGGTGATATTATTGGGCTGCATAACCATGGCTCAATTCAAATTGCGAACAGTATAGCTTTACGGGTATTCCGCACTTTGCTCCAGAACTGTTCCAGCGCGTGAATTTACGAGACCCACTTAAGAGTAAGCAGCTTCAAAAAGGCATCAAACAGCTTTCAGAAGAAGGCGCTACCCAAGTATTTATGCCGTTACGCAATAATGACATTATTGTGGGAGCCGTTGGTGTGTTGCAGTTTGATGTGGTTGCACAGCGCTTGAAAGGCGAATATAAAGTGGATTGTAATTACGATTCCATCAGTGTGCACACGGCGCGATGGATCTATTGTGACGATGCAAAGATGCTCGAAAACTTTAAGCGCAAATGTCATGATAATTTGGCAATTGATGGCGGTGGTTATCTCACGTATTTGGCTCCAACCCGTGTGAATTTACAATTGACTATAGAGCGCTGGCCAGATGTGCGGTTTATGGAAACACGTGAACACTAGTTGGTCGCAGCATTAGCTGGTCGTTAAAGAGGCGTTATAGATGGCGGGTTTTTTAGTGGGAAGTGCAATCATCACTTGGGTTTTGTGCGGTGCATTAAACGGGGTGATTGAATACGCTGCGATCCAAGGTTTTTTGGATCGTACCAAGGCTTTTATTGGTATGGTTGTGGGTGTATTGCTAATTGCTGTGGTGATGGTCAGTTTAGCACTGTGGGGGTTTCCTTCATCCACACTTGCAGCAGAGCATTTGACGCAAACTGAGATTCAAATGGTTGCAAAAACCAGCTGTATGGTGAATGTGTTATTTGCAGTAGGGTATTGTGCGTTTCAGTTACGACGCTTTTGGGAAGATGATTAAAGCGGGAAGATGGTTTAAAAATGATACGTGAAATATCAAAAGCAATAGCCGCGCCATTAACCAAGGCGATAAAACAGCGTATAGATTGGCTGCAAGGTGTTGTTGGTGAAGAAACGCTGTTGCAGTTGGCTGGCGACGAAAAGGTTTCAGTAAAGGATGCAGGGTTTCCTGCTCGTATCACCAAAATTCGGCACGAGAATGGGCAGTGTGTCACCGTATCGTTTGAGTTGATGGAAGGGTACCGTTTCCGTTTTAAATCAGGGCAATTTGTGCGCGTTGTTGTTGATTTAGGCGGTGGGTTATACCGCCGTTGTTACTCACTATCATCCCCTGCAGAAAATGATATTCACACGTTAACCATTAAACAGCATTTTCAAGGTCGTGTTTCTAGCTACTTTAATGGCAAGGCTAAAACCGGTGATTTGTTTTATATCGACGAGCCAGCAGGTGAATTTGTCTTGCCCAAGGTAAAGCCTTACGAGCAGCGGTATGGGTTTATTGCGGCGGGTTCAGGTGTTGTTCCCGTGTGGTCCTTGATACAGGATGTATTAGGAAAGGCTCCAGAAGCTGATATTCACCTTGTTTATATCAACCAGTCCTCTGGCAATGCTATTTTTAAAAAGAATTTAGATTCTCTGGTTAAGCGCTCCCCTAACTTCACCATTGATTATATATTTACTCGCAAAAATGGTAAAAAGCGAGATAGACGGCATACGTCGGGAAAAGCCCTTGTTAGGAAAATACCAACGCCTTTAGGAAGGGAGCTTTATATCTGTGCTCCTTCAGGAATCGTAAGCTCTGTGTTTGAGGCTTATGATGAAATAGGGGTGAGCGATCAGGATGTTCGGGTTGAACTGTATTCAGGGGCGTCATCAGTGACAGATGATGCCGATTTAAAGCCAAGAGTGGTTAGTTTTGTACGCCCAGGGTTGTTTTCTCGCCCGCGCCATATTCGACAGCGCAAGGTGGAGACTATCCTAGAAACGGCAAAGCATGCTGGCGTTGTGATTGATCAAAAGTGTACCGTAGGCACCTGCCAGACCTGTAAAATCCGTTTGGCATCAGGTACTGTCATAATGGATGAACCGAATACACTCACATTGCAGGATGCTGAAAAGGGCGTTATTTTGGCTTGTGTTGCCTATCCCTGTGAATCAGTCGTTGTAAAACTGCCCTAGTTGTATTGGTTTAAAAACCCAAAGGTGTTTGTCTTTTCGCTTCTACTTGTTGGGTATTTTCTACTGAATGCCTAGCACCTTCTTGCACACCTTCTTGCGTAACCGTAGAGGCATTACTGTTCAAGGCTACCACGAGCCAAAGTAATACCAGCGCGCTAAACCAACCAATAATCAATGATTTTGTGTTGAAGTTCATCGGTTTCTCCGAGGGGCTTTCTGGGTGTTTGAAGGGCGTGTTTTGTTGATAGTTAGTGTGGACTTTTGAGGCGGGAATGCTCGGTAATACGTTGCTGTTAAAACGCGTAAAATTACCATTTTGTGTGCTATTAATTTGACTGTTTTATGCGTGTTAGAGCGCTAAAAATGGCCAAGAACGGCAAGATTGTCACTTTTTGTTAGTGAAGTTGGTGGCTTTGGTGCTTTAACTGTGACTGTTGAGGCAGGTATACTCGAAACCTTTAATGAATTAATAAATGAGAGAGCAGCATGGAACTAGCAAATAAAGTCGCCGTTGTAACGGGTGGGGCATCAGGGCTTGGAAGAGCAACAACTGAGGAGTTGTTAGCCCGTGGCGTCAGTGTCGCCATTTTTGACCTTAATGAAGAGCAAGGTACAGCCGCCGCCGCTGAATTAGGCGAGAAGTGTCATTTTGTGAAGGTGAATGTTGCGGATGAGGTATCGGTAAAAGCGGGAATTGCTGATGTTGTTGCCACCTTTGGTGCTATTCATGTGTGTGTAAATTGTGCGGGTATTGGTCCGGCAAGTAAAACGATGAGTAAGAAAGGCCCTCATAGTTTGGAGTTATTTAATACCGTTATTAACGTTAACCTTATTGGTACCTTTAACGTTTTACGCCTCGCGGCAGAAGTGATGGCTGAAAACGAAGCGGTAACAGAAGATGGGGAAAGGGGTGTTATCATTAATACTGCATCCGTTGCTGCGTTTGATGGACAGCTTGGGCAGGTTGCTTATAGTGCCTCAAAAGGCGGTATTGTGGGAATGACATTACCGATTGCAAGAGATTTGGCGAGTTACGGTATTCGTATTAACACCATTGCTCCAGGTATATTTGGCACGCCTTTGTTGAGATCCTTGCCTGATAACGTAACAAAGCCACTTATTGATGCTACTCAATTTCCTAAGCGTTTAGGGAACCCTAATGAGTATGCTCAAATGGTGTGTACCATGGTTGAAAATGGCTTTATGAACGGTGAAGTTGTGCGTTTAGATGGAGCGATCCGAATGGCGCCACGTTGATATAACGCTAAATAAAAAGCGCCTCCTTAATCGAGGCGCTTTTTAACTCTTTTTTTCAGTTCTCTTTTTTTGATGACAATCTTTGTTGTGATAGGTAGCGATCCAGTGAATTGGCAAACTCTTGTTTGTCTCTAGGGCCTAGAGTTGCAGGGCCACCAGTGACTTCACCAGATGAACGCATTGTTTCCATAAAGTCACGCATGTTCAATCGCTCTCGAATATTTTGTGGTGTATAGATTTCCCCGCGTGAGGTAATAACCTGAGCTTTTTCTTCAATCAGCTCTGCCGCTAAGGGGATGTCAGAGGTGATAACAAGGTCATCAACTTCGACATGTTGCACAATATAGTTATCTGCCACATCAAAACCTGCAGGCACTTGAATCATTTTGATCCAAGGTGAAGGAGCGATACGTAGGGCGTGATTGGCAACCAATATAAGTGGGATCTCCACACGTATAGCGGCTCGAAACAGGATTTCTTTGATCACATTGGGGCATGCATCCGCGTCAACCCAAATTGTCATAATGACTCCAAATAATAAGTAAAAGTAAGGCTTGTCGCTTACGTAGTTGCCCAAGAGTAATGTGAGACTACTTTGGAAAAGCTTATTATACCGTTGATTCACATCCATGCTAAGTGTTTGTACTGTGGGTTTATCTGCTGCATGATGGGACATTTCATCATCAAGTGAGTAGGTTATGGCTTCTAACCCAGCAATACATGGATATTGTCACCCTCAGTTTTCAGCGGTGCGACGTTTATTTATGGAAAATTTTATTGATAGCGGTGAGGTAGGGGCTAGCGTTTCATTGTGTATGCATGGAGAGCCGGTTGTTAACTTGTGGGCTGGTCATACGTCTTGGACTCGTCTTCAGCGTTGGAAAGAAGACACTTTGGTGAATATCTTTTCGGGAACCAAAGGTGTTACTGCTATATGTGCACTGATGTTAGTTGATCGAGGGTTGTTGGATTTAGATGTCCCTGTCGCACAGTATTGGCCTGCTTTTGCTCAAAAAGGAAAAGCGCATATTCCGGTAAAATGGGTGCTTAATCATAAGGCGGCAGTGACTGGGGTGAGACGGCGATTGTTAGGTCGGTCACTGTATAACTGGAAAACCATGTCAAACGCACTCGCGGCTCAACAACCTTGGTGGGAGCCTGGCTCAAAGCATGGTTATCACGCTCTGAGTTATGGTTGGATTATGGGGGAGATCATAAAAAGTATTACTGGAAAAACCGTAGGGCAATTTGTGGCAGATGAAATTGCACAGCCGCTGGATATTGACTTACATATTGGAATGGATAAGAAGGAGCACTCTCGAATTGCCCCTATTATTTTACCCGTGGGTATTCCGGAAGTGGCGGATACTTGGCGTTTAATCGGTGCTTGTGTAACGAACCCTTTGGGTGTTTCTAGTAGTGCTATATTAAACCCAATAACCATAGCAACCGGAGTGAATTCTAAGCAATGGCGCTCAGGCGAGATCCCAGCTGCCAATGCCCACTGTACGGCACTGGCGTTAGCGAAACTATATGGGGCGTTAGCTTTTGGCGGAGATGCTCAGGAAAAGCCTCTGGTGTCTGCTGACACATTGAGGTTTGCTACGGAGGAGTCGTCTTTTGGTCATGACTACGTGTTGAAAATGGATACACGTTTTAGTATGGGGTTTATGTTGAACCAAAAGGCGGAGGCGGGCCGATTTGGCCCAGGGAAAAGGAGTTTTGGCCATAATGGTGCGGGAGGTTCCTTTGCATTTGCCGACCCGGATGTTGGCTTATCCTATGGGTATGTTATGAATCGTATGGGCTCTTATTTGTTGATGGATCCGCGGTCACAACGTTTAATTGATGCGGCGTATTGTTGTTTATAAAGGGTGAATTTTTAATAGATAGGTAGGTTGGAATATAACTAAGTCTACTGCCATACTGAATGTTGTGTATTATTGTTTAGGTGCTTGACGTGTTGAAGCGGCAATACCTGAAATGCGTAACGTTGTCCAAGTGTTAGACTCCGAGTTACATATGCTGAACTATATAGAACCGAGAAACTTAATGAACAACCAAACTTTAAAGCGTTTTGCTGCGCGTTATTCAGTGTGGTGTATTTTATTGTCATTAATGTTAGTTTTCTCTGCTTATAGTGGAGGGGTAAGTGCAAACAGTGCTGAGGGTAAAGTGATATCTATATGTTCTGATGCAAACTATTGGTTCCCTTATACTTTTAATGAAAATGGCGTGTCAAAAGGTTTGCACGTTGACCTAGTGAAAAATGCATTGGCGAAATTAGGAATAAGTGCCGTTATAGAGCCTTTACCTTGGAAGCGTTGTTTGTTTTCTGCAAAAAAAGGAAGATACGATGCAGTGATAAGTGCGTCCTACAAGCAGGAAAGAGCTGAATATTTGTATTACCCTGAAGATGCAGCCTTAGGGGGGGTATCAATGCAGCGTCTCACTCAGGTTGAATATACGATATTAACGTTAAAGAGTAATGCATTTGATTTTGATGGGGGTTTTTCTAAAATTCCCGAGCCAGTCAGGGTTCCTTTAGGGTATTCAATCGCAGATGACCTTTCCAAGAAGGGGTTGTTTGTAAAAACTTCAACTAAAGGGATTTATAACAGTTTGCGAAATTTAGTAAATCAAAGGGCGGGATCAATAGTAACAACAAAGGATATTGCAGTATTAGTGGCAAAGGACACGTCAATTGGTCTGCATGTCTCATCGGTACCTATCAAATCAAAATCTTACTTTATTGCATTCTCAAAAAAGACAGCGTTAACTGATTCTGAACGGGTTGAAATTTGGAATAATATTGCTGCCGTAAGAGATGATGCTGCCTTAATGTCTACTTTATTAGCGCCTTATGGCAAGGATGATGAAGTTCCAGTGAATTAATTGTTGGTTTACCAGCGTTGATTTCCCCCCTCGCTTGTTTACGAAGGGGGAGGGCGTCCTTGGAGTTATTTTCCGCCCATTAGGCCTTTGATAGCACCAGGAATATCGGCAGGGAAGACAATAGACTTGGCATTATCAGAAGAGGAAAGGTTTTGTAATGCCCCAATGTATTTTTCACCTAACAAATACACAACTGGCATCTCTTTGTCCCCAATGGCACCTGTTACAAGTTCTATCGCTCGTTGACTTGCCTTCGCCAATACCACCTGAGCTTCAGCGTCACGTTTTGACGCTTCAAGGCGGCCTTCTGCTTCAAGAATGGTTGCTTGCTTATCACCGTCTGCACGAGTAACGGTAGCACGGCGTTGACGCTCTGCCGCCGCTTGTTCTTCCATTGCTTGCTGCATCGTCATTGATGGGTTGATATCTTGAATTTCAACGGTTTTAAGGATAATACCCCAGTCTGCAATATCATCAGAAATAGCCGCTTTGAGCTTTGCTTTGATGTGTTCTCTGGATGATAGTGCGTCATCTAAGCTCATCTCACCTAAGATTGAGCGAAGTGATGTTTGAACCAATGTTTGGATGGCAATGATGTAACTTTCAACACCATAAACGGCTTTTTCTGGTGAAACGATGTTGATATAGGCAACCGCATTGGTAACTAGAACAGCGTTATCTTTGGAGATAACTTCTTGTGATGGGATGTCTAATACAATGTCCTTTGTGGTGATCTTATAAGCTACATTGTCAACAAAGGGGATAAGGATATTTAATCCTGGTGGAAGTGTTGAACTGTACTTGCCTAAGCGCTGAACAACCCACTTGTTTCCTTGAGGGACAAGTCGAACACCCTTTGCGATAGTTAACATAACAAAAACTAATAGGCCAATAACGATGATTAAACCTGCGGTCATAATGTTGCTCCTTGGTAATTATGTGTTTTATAAATAAGATTTTCTAAAATTGCGTGCTGATTGTATTTAAACCCTTGTCTTCAAGTGACCGCCCCTAAACTTTAGCGACAATCAAACTGTTACCAGAAAGATCCACGACTTGTACTCTATCACCAATTGACAGGGGGTCTTGAGAAATAATGAGCCATTCATCCGCCCCCAAAATAGGTGCAGGGAACCGCAACTTTCCTTTTATGTCATCATGGGGAGGCGATAGAACTTGACCTATTTGACCAACAATAGCTTCCCGTGAAAGGCCAGCCTTGGTTTTATCAATTGCCAGTGGTTTTAAAAATTGAAACCACCCGATAGCAAGAATGGTTGACAGTGCTGTCCACAAAAAGATTTGCCAGGTTAGTGATAACTCCGGAAAAAAGTAAAGGATGCCACCAATAGCTAAAGCAGCGGCACCAAACCAAAGAACAAAAAATGAGATAAGAAAAATCTCACTTAGCATTAATAGAAAGCCAAAAATAACCCAGTGCCAGTAAAGCGGTTCATATTCCATGTCGAACTCCTTAAATGAATATCGACATTATTCCCTGACTGGCTACGCTTTTCAAATACTATTGAGCCCTAATCCTTACTTAAAGGTTAGGGCTTAATAGGTTGGTGAGTTGTGTTTGAGGTTTTTACTCTGTATCACTACTGAATACAAGCTTTAGCGCATCTGCGATAAGAGTACCGTCGGCATTGAGGTTGGATAGCATTACCGTCTGCTCACCTTGGCTAAACCAGTAGCGGCCTATCAGTTTCCACTGACCTGATAGTTGGCTTTGATCAATGCTTTGAGTTGAGGTAATGGTTGTGTTACTTGTTGGGGATTGATGGGACACAATAAACTGAGCATTTGTTGCAAAATTGCTGTGTGCAGGGTTTGCTGTGTATACATTATAGTAACCTGCAACGGGTACATCGGGTTTCCAAGAGAAGGTTCGTTCGGTGTTGGTACTTGGCGCTGCGTAGCGGTAATTGTGAGCGTAGTATCCGCTACGATAGATGCTAGGCCACCACCAACCTGTACGTTGGGTTTCAGGATCGGCATTATCAATAATGATTTTTGCACTAACGTCAATACTGTCAATAGTTTGTGTAACGCTGTCTATCCCCATATTGAGTTGATAATCTAGAACCTCGTTCGGCACTGTCCAATTACCACTATAAATACCATCACCTGCGGTTTTGTCTGGTGATACCCCGGTATCATTGAGTGTGACTTGCTCATTGGTTGGGGATACTGTGATGGTAATGCTGCTTTCAGAATTGGGCTCTTCGCACTGGTATTTATGTACTTCTAAGTAAAGGGTGTCCCCAGGGATTCGGAAAATATTGTTTTGTTGCGGTTGATGGCGACGCTCGAACCGTTGGTTGTTGCAATTTAGAGCCCCTTTACCTTGATCTCCCGTGAGTTGTATCAGTTGCCCTGAGCGGGTTGTCTGTTTTAGTTCATCAAGGGGTTTACCGCTGGATAATAATAATCGTTTGATTTGAATGGGGCTCAGTGCCGCGGTGTTAGTGTTAGCTTTTAATAATGCAACCACACCGGTAACAAAGGCGGTTGCCTGTGATGTGCCACTGGACACAATGTAGTCTGCTGAAGTTTCTGATCCGGTAATTTCAACGCGCGGGCTAGTGCTCAAAATGTTTTCGCCTGGGGCCGAAATATCAACCGTCCATCGCCCAAAGCTTGAGTTACCCCAAAGGGAGCCCTGGTTATTAATGGCGGCCACGCTGATGATGTTATCTAACTCAAATGACGCGGGGAAATACAGGGTCTCTTCATCGTGGTCAATGCTCCATCCATTATTTCCAGCAGCACTAATGACGGGAATATTTAATGTATTTAGACGTACTAACGCGGCTTGAACTTCAGGGGTGTTGAGCCAGTATTTCTGTCGTACAGCGCCTCTGGCAATAATGAGATTATTAAAAGAAGATGCACCCCCAGAGCCATTGATTACGGCAATGTTAATTCCCTGTTCTTTTAAATCAGAAAAATAGTCCAAGCAAGCGGTGATACTTTCGGGTGTACCATAAAGGCCTTGTCCGCCAGGGATGGTAAGATAAACATCATTTTTCATTTCTGCAGCCGCACAGGTAGCAATTTTTACGTTGCTTGCAAGCCCTGCTATACCAATGACGCCACCATGAAATTGTGAACCAGAAGTGGTGCCGTTGTTCCCTGTTGCCAAAATAACCCCCGCCATATTGGTACCGTGACCGACAGCACTATCGATAGGGTTTCCTGCGAGAGGGTTGGGTATTCCGTTAATCGTTTTTTCTACCAGTGTGTTGATGCCGTGGCAATCATCGATATAACCATTATTGTCACCGTCAGTATTATCTTCACAGCCGTCATCAATGCCGTTGGTATTGTTGTCGATGCCAAGCGCCTCACCAGGGTTAAGCCAAATCCTATTTTTTAAGTCGGGGTGAAGATAATCAATACCTGTATCAATAAGGCCAACAACAACGTCCTGCTGAGTTAGCGGCAGTGTTGAAAACTCTTGCCAGCCGGCCTCAGCATTAATATCAATTGAATCAATACCTGGGGAAATATATTGAGAACACGTATATTGGTCATTACTAATGTCGGGCTTGTTTTGGCAGGTGCCTATGGGGGTTGTATTATCTTCTGGAGATAAACGGGATATGTTTTTAATAGCCCATTGTTCATTGATTAAAAGATCTGAAAGAGCGTTTGCTGAGGTGCTTAAACTGCAGAGCGTTAATAATATTGCGATAGAAAATAAACCGTATAACTTCATAATAAACAGCCTTTTTTTGACAGGTGTTTCGATAGATGGTTCGACAGGTGCTTCGAAGCGCAGCATCATTGCGAGTTAATAGAAGGCTAGCGAAATGGGGATTAAAATCTATGGCGGATGTCTGCGTTAATTATTTGACGGCGCATCAAAATAGAGCGTTTGTTTCCACCGTCAAATAATTAACGAGATAGTCTTGGTTAGATTTAAAATATCAATAACTTAATAGGCGTCTTAAGGTGTATTGATGAATAACTCAATACATTGACGCAAATACTCTGTGTGTGTTTTTGTTACCGTTTGTATGTGTTTAGTATATATGCACGCAAGTACCTTGTTTTTTTGCATAAAAGTCAATTAGCTTTTCTTCTTTCCGAAAAACATGTTGGTGGGTTCTTCCTCGTCTGGCTCATCTGATTTGATGGGTTCCAATGATAGACCGTCTAGAGCGCTTGGTGCAGATGCTGCGGGTTTTGCTTGAGCTGCACTGGGGGCTTTACCTCCCGGTTTTGCAGCAGGAGCAGGAGCGTTGCCTTTTTCAGAAAGAGTGACTTTAAGGCGTAGGTTATTCTTGGAATCTGCATTCCTTAACGCTTCATCGAGTGATATTTTGTTATCTTGGTAAAGTTGGAGCAATGCGCCGTCAAATGTTTGCATACCTTGGGCTTGGGATTTCTCCATCACTTCTTTTATTTCATCAACTTTACCTTGTTTAATTAAGTCGCAAACTCTGGGTGTTCCCAATAAAATCTCTATTGCTGCAGCACGCTTGCCGTCAGTGGTGGGGATTAGACGTTGAGAGATGATACCCCGCATATTTAGCGACATATCTAAAAAGAGTTGTTTGTGTCGCTCTTCAGGGAAAAAGTTAATGATTCTATCTAAGGCTTGGTTGGCATTGTTTGCATGTAATGTGGATATACACAAATGACCGGTTTCTGCGAAGGCTATCGCTTGTTCCATCTGCTCTTGAGTACGTATTTCACCGATAAGAATAACGTCTGGCGCTTGGCGTAATGCATTCTCTAACGCATCATCGTATGAGAGGGTGTCTACCCCCACTTCTCGCTGATTGACGATGGATTTTTTATGGCGGTGAACAAATTCAACCGGGTCTTCAATGGTGATGATATGACCGGCACTGTTGGTATTTCGATAGTCAATCAACGATGCTAATGATGTAGATTTTCCCGAGCCGGTACCTCCCACAAATAAAACCAACCCACGTTTTTGCATAATGAGTTTGGTAAGGATTTCAGGCAAACGTAATAGCTTGTAATGGGGTATTTCTGTCTTTATAGCGCGAATTACCATCGATACTTGGTTACGTTGTTTAAAGATATTCACCCTAAAGCGTCCGACCCCAGGTTCGGAGATGGCCAAATTCATCTCTGGACGACCTTCAAATTCAGCTTGTTGCTCCTCCGACATTAATGAATTAGCTATTTCCTGTACTTTTCCGACAGGCAGGGGGTCTGGTGACATGGGTTCCATTGCGCCAAAAAATTTAGCGCTGATGGGCGCTCCTGTAGACAAATAGAGGTCAGATCCGTCTTTTTCAGCGAAAGTTTTCAGGTAATCCATGAATTCCATAGTTTTTTCTCTGTTGTTCAGGTAATTAAATCAGTATAGACAAATCAGCGTTTTGGGAAGACCGGTTTACTAACTCAATGTCGGTGTGATTAAAAAAGATGCGAATATTCGTCGTTATAGGGGGAAATGTCCCGTTACTTGACGCTATAATGGCCAGATATAATACTTATAAGCCCGTTAATGGGTAAAATTAGATCAACTTTGGCCTTCTTTATGGAAAAAACACTCCCAGACCTCATCGCAGACGAATTAATTGCCCGTATTTTTATTGGTGAATTTAAGGCCGGGTATAGATTACCTGCTGAACGGGGGTTTGCAGAAACGTTGGGTGTGGATAGAACGTCTTTACGCATGGCCTTGCGAACACTTAATCGAATGCGCTTGGTGCAGTCTGTAAGGGGGTCAGGTATTACTGTTATGGATTATCAAAAGTGTGCCGGGTTAGATTTTTTGGGTGCTATATTTGATATCCCACAGTTAGAGTTGGGCACCAAAATAAAGCGGGAAGGATTGGAGGCGTTTAACGGTATTATTCCTGGCATGATGTATGAGTTAGTGAAAGGAAGCTTCGATGCAACAATGGCCGTGACAGTTAGGGATATTCTTCAAAAAGAACTGAATATTCTGGATGAGGGAGAATTAACAGAAGAGCGTTTGGATCGTTTGACGGTGTTACATATGGAGCTTCAGGATCTTGTATTGTATCAAAATGGCTCTTCTATTGTTGCTCTAATGGCAAACAGCTCTAGAGTAATGAGAAAGCAAGTGATGCGAGAACTGCTTGAGCATATTGATATTCGCGCCAATGTAGAATTTAACCAACAAATGTTTATTGATATCGGAACGGGTAAATTGCCGGTTGCAGATGTGGTGGGGTATTATCATCATTATTCAGCAGAATATACCAAGCCGCTTATCGACTATTACAACAATAATTCCACACAGTCACGGTTGTTGGCATCACCATTACAATCTGTTTTAGCGAAATGCTCGTAACAGTGCTCATAACGGTTGTTCATAATAGCGCTCATAATTGAGAACCTGGACTGCATCTATCACATAGATGCAGTCCAGAAGCCATTAACAAGCGCTTCCTCGTAATGATTTGACGTTGAGTTCTAATGCTTTAGCTGTTGCATCATCTGCCGCTATTATAGGTGCTGCGACAAGCTCCACTTTTGACCAGAATCGTCTTGGTCTCCGTGTTAGTGCATTACCATCTCTGTGACTAAAGAAGCTACCCCATAACCCTTTTAATGCCATAGGTACCACAGGCACAGGGTTTCTTTGTAAGATTTTCTCAATACCATTTTTAAAGGTATCAATATCACCATTCGTGGTCAGTTTTCCTTCTGGGAAAATGCAAATGACTTCTTCGTTATTTAGCTCTTCTGATATTTTATTAAACGCCGCTTCATAGGTTTCTGGATCTGCGGATTTGGAATGAATGGGAATCGCCTTTGCTGTTCGAAATACAAAGTTTAATACCGGCATATTGTATATCGGTTTAAACATCACAAAACGAATAGGACGATGACAGGCGCCCGCAATAATCATGGCATCCATATAACTCACATGATTACAGACGATAACCGCAGCACCTTCATCAGGAATATTATGTAAATCCGTATGTTTAACGCGGTACATTGTGTGAGTAATAATCCAAATAATAAACCGCATGAGGAATTCAGGGATTGTGCGGTATATATACCACGCAACCACCGCATTCATAATGGCGATAACCATAAAGAATTCTGGAATAGATAGCCCCATTACGGATAAAAACAACATTGCAAAAATAGCGGAAACTACCATGAATGCTGCGTTTAAAATGTTTAACGCAGCAATGGTGCGTGAACGTTTTTTAGGGTCTGATCGTTCCTGTACCATCGCATAGAGAGGAACAATGTAGAGTCCTCCCGAAACACCAATCATTACAAAATCGGCAAGCACACGAATGTTAGTGGGAATGGTTATAAACTGCATAAACCCAATGGTGGTTTCACTTGCAGAATGAGCAAAGAATAAATCCACTCCAAAAACGGTCAAACCGATTGATCCTAAGGGTACTAAGCCAAGTTCAATTTTATGCCCAGATAAACGCTCACATAGCAGGGAGCCAACAGCAATACCGATAGAAAACAATGCTAACAATAACGTAACAATGGTTTGATCACCGTTCAGTACTACTTTGGTGTAATTGGGTAGCTGGGTTAAGTAAGAGCCTCCTAAGAACCAAAACCAAGAAATAGCCAAACAGGCAAGGTAAACAGAGTGTGTTTCGCGACCTATTTTGAGGGTTTTAAGAGTTTCTGTGAATGGGTTGAATTTTATCGTGATGTCAGGGCAGGCTGCTTCAGCAGTAGGTATTTTTCGACTAGAAAGCCAACCTATAAAAGCGATGACCAATATAACGAGAGAAATCCACATGGGTCCATTCTCAACTTTAGTCAGAACACCCCCTAAAATAGTGCCCAATAAAATGGCAAGAAAGGTTCCGGATTCAACCAGTGCATTGCCACCCACTAACTCATCAGAATGGAGGTGTTGCGGTATGATGCTGTATTTAATAGGAGCAAAAAAAGTTGACTGTGCACCGGCACAAAATAGCAACAACAATAAGCCAGCAACTTGACTGAAATAGAAAGCCACACCCGCACAAGCCATGATGGCAATTTCGAATAACTTAATTCGGCGAATTAAAAAGGATTTTTCATATTTTTCAGCCACTTCACCGGCAAGGGCAGAAAAGAGAAAATAGGGGAGAATAAAGAGCATTGCTGCAATATTATTAAGGGCGTTAATCTCCATGGAGACTTGATAACTCGCACTAAAAGCGATGAGGATTAACAGAGAACTTTTAAATACGTTATCGTTAAATGCCCCTAAAAACTGAGTCCAAAATAATGGGGCAAATCGTTGTTGTTTAAGCAGGTAAAACTGAGACCGTTCCTGGTGGTTGTTATCCATAGAGACCCTTGGTTAGGAATTAACGTAGTTAACACTACGTTAATTCCTAAAGCCAAAAGAATCAATATTGATTAAGGTGTAACTTTCGCTACCCCAGTAATTGTTCCGGTCCAAATCCCCCCAAATGGCCCAATTTGAGTGGCTGCATAAAAGCTATTGTAATAAAACCACTTAGACATTGGCTTAAAAAATACCGAAGAACCATCATCCCAGTTCAGCGCCTCAACATTCCAGCGACTATCACGCTGACCAACGCAGTAAAACAGATTACTCGCAGCACTCATCGTCGGAATACCGTTGGGGCAACTTATATCATTATTGATCCAGGCTACATCCAGAGTGCGTGTCTCAGGGTTCCATTCAAACTTTTCAACGCCATAAGGGGCATATTTAGGCTTATTACTAAAGAACACCACAAATGCATTGATAAGATTTGAAAGAGTAGGGTTGGAGGACTGTGCGATATCTGAGCCATAATCATTACTCACTACCACTGCTCCGTAACCACGAACTAAAACAGACTGCTCTGACATTGCTAATTCACGAGACTCATCACCATAATTAACCGGTACTTCAGCCGCAATTCGACGACTCTTACCTGGAGCAATAGGCTGCCAATCTGCCGGAATTTCATCACGCCAAAATAATACAAGGTTAGTGACCATTTGACCGTCAGTGATAACAACAAACTTATCTTGATCACCTACACCCATCAACGATGGTGTTGATCCAGAGCCGCTACCCAGGCGGCCAGGAACCTGAATGTCTGCTCCGTTCTCATAAGCAGATTGCCATGCGCCATCAGCTTCATCTAATGAGAGTTTTTCACCGGTCCATTGTACTCGGTACATTTGCTCGCTAGTAACAACATAAATACCACCGTCTTCATCGATTGCAAACGAGTTGGACACCTCTTCACCTAGCTCACTGTCACCCAATTGTAGATAGTGGAATTCACTAAAATCTCTGGAGATAATCGCGATGGTTCCCCGTTTTGTCGCGATGGACAGATAGCCATCGTACATCATGTTAATGCCTACAATAGGGTCTTCAGAGTTACTTCCACGTAGTACATTTGCAGGAATTTCTAATGTACGAAGTAATGTAATGTCTGAGTCTGAGTCACCCTTTATGCTGTCGGTATAGGCATACAAGTTTCCTTGTCCCGGCACATAAAAAACATTGTCTTTATCCAGAACTGTGTAAGCCCCGGTTGTTCCATTAGCGATATTGGGTGTTTCTGTCTTCTTCATCTTGTCGATAACCTGTGTTCTGTCGGTATCAACACTGATTTTATAGACATCTGTTGCCCCAGAACCCCACGCCACAAGGTCGCCATTGGCATAAGGTGCAGACATGGCCAGTGTGATGTTAAGCAGGTTGGTTGCTTTATAAGAGGCATTGCCTAATGACTCTGCTGACGTAGGCCCTGGGAAAGGGGAGGAGCCCTGAACATAAGATGTTCGATGGCTCATTGGCCATGCAGAGTCTGCCAAAAAGGCATTGTGAGGCGGTTCGTTATTGTCGGGGTTCGCTGGGTCTATATCTATAGCTGCTTGGGCATTGACAGCAAGCAATAGTGTTGAAGATAACGATAATGCTGCCCCCACAATCAGTGTGCGAAGCGATGAGGAGCGTAATGTTGGAGACATTGAGGGGGCTGAGCGTTGATGGGATATTGTTTTTGTTATGGCCATGAGAGTGGTAACCATGTTGGATTGTCCTTTTATAGGGGATGATATTGATCAGCGTCACCAATAGACTACTCGCAGGATAGACAGGATTGTCCCCGAAAGCTGTCATGTTTTTACCAATTTACGACAATTGCTGCTAATGTGTGAATTATTTGGTTATCGAAGTAGCTAGAAGGTCGTTAGAAAATAGTTAGAACGCAAAACGATGAGACAAGAGTGTAATAGTGACAAATAGAGATCCATCTCAACATAGGGCATCCAGCACAATAGCAACGTGGGCTGCTGCGATAGAGAGAGCACTAAACTCCTACGCTTGTGAAAAAGCAACGGTGGATGCGTTGTTTGCTGATCATGCCATTGATCAATCACGACTTATGGATGCCAACTACCGTATTCCCGTAGTGGTAATGACTAAACTGTGGCGCTCGTCTGTCATCCTAACAGATGACGATGCCTTCGGTTTACGGGTAGCTGAATCGGTATCTCCAACAACTTTTCACGCTCTTGGTTATGCCGCGATGGCATCAAAGAATTTTACTGAAGCGGTTCAGCGCGTGATTCGAAATGCACGTTTAGTGAGTGATATTGCAAACTTAAAATTAGATATGAGGCAGGATAAAGTCTGTTTGTATTTTAATGTTCGAGATAATAGTCCTGATGTTTCTTATGAGGCGATTGATGCATTTATGGCATCACTTATACATATCACACGTCATTATATGCATACCCGAATACCTTTGTTGGCAGTTGAAATGGTTCGCCCAGAACCAAAAGACCGAAAACGATTCGATGATTTTTTTGAGATACCTGTAACGTTTAATAGTGAGGCGAATTGTTTTTCAATACACTCTTCTGTGATTCCCGCGTTAGTACCCACCTACAATGCGATGTTACTTGAGGCCAATGAAAAAGTGATGGAGGAATATTTGCGGAAAAATCACCTTTCATCGACGAGTGATATCGTAAGATCGCATATTGAAGCTGTCTTGCCAGAAGAGCCTGTTTTAGAGAGGGTAGCCGAGAGAATGCATATGAGTGAGAGGAAGTTGCAGCGATTATTAACATCTGAGTCGAGCTCTTATCAAAAAGTGCTTGATGCTTATCGTCAAGAAAAAGCAGAGCAATGGCTGAATAATGCGGATAAAAGCATTAAGCAGATATCAGACTTGCTAGGTTTTGGAAATCAAAGTGCATTTACCCGGGCATTTAAGCGGTGGACGGGGAAGACTCCCAAGCAAATGTTGCGCTAGGGAGGGCTGCTACACGTTGGCAAAAATATGTTGATGGTTATGTTTCTTTGTGTTCCTTATCCTGTATGTCTTTTTGTTCTACTCCGTATTGTTTTAGCTCTTCGACCAGTTGTTCAAGTAAGCTTCTGGTTTCCTCAGATTGTTCTATTGAAGATACTTCGTCGTATTTCGCCAATAATTCATCATTAGTTTGTTTCGTGAGGACGGTAGCTTGTTCTAAGGTAAGCAGCGGAGGAGTGTTTGATGTGTCTTGTCGTCCAGGAAGGTTGGCAAGACCAATATCTTGCGCTGAAAATTCGAAACTTGGAAAAATGGGTTCAAATTGCTCCTTTATCTTTTCTTCCATCTCCAAATTGCGTTGGGATAAATCCACCTGCTGTACAAAACCCGCTTGACCACTTTCCATTAAAAAATAGCCAGAGCGTTGGATGCTACCGAGCGAATT
>MAAC01005946.1_pt1 | contig 73802 bp, 72 predicted proteins | sample 1115981 | NCBI WGS metagenome assembly MAAC01 (sample SAMN04961126, study PRJNA320927) | seawater metagenome | isolation source: sample BD02T64 sea water enriched with oil for 64 days | place: USA:Gulf of Mexico | collected 2013-07-27
TCCTTCGCGTTATTTGACTGTGATACATCCATTATACTGCTCGCTTCTAAATTTCTTCACTACGTAAGTGATGTCTCGGGGTTACATGAAGCAAAAGATGGGCCAGTTTTTTGAACGTTGAATTTAACCAACTATAATAATGAGTTAGTGAGTTTTCGAGAAATGGTTGCGGGGTGAATAAAATTCCCTGTCAGGAAAAATATTCCGAATGTGTGGACATATATGCCGGGATTTGGCGCAGATCATTCACGGAGGCAATACTCTATTCCTGACAATTGGCATCGCCTTTGCATGGTAAGAAGTAAGTTGCAGTTCTGCCCTTTTATTAAGTTAAGTGAGATATGGACGAGAGATGAAAATATCACTTATAGAACAATATTTTAGAATGTTTTCGGTTGGATCCTTCGTGTCGGAAAAAACTACCGTTAACAGTAGCTACTGCAAAGACTACCCGGTCAATTATTCCTTTGCGCGGCATACTGCCCAGCCGCAGGGAGACGAACAATGAGCTTAAATGCAATTATGAATTCTGGTGTTACTGGCATTTTGAGCCATCAACAGGCTCTTTCCACCACCTCAAATAACATCGCTAATGTTCAAACAGAAGGGTACGCACGTAAAGTCGTTGACTACAGCACAATTGTTCTTGGTGGAACAGGGGCTGGCGTCGAAATCGAAAACATTCGTCGGGTTACAGATGAATTTATCCTCAAAGAACTTCGTCTTTCAACTGCCAGCGCCGAGCAATATAGCGCAATGTCTGATATATATGACAAGTTGCAGGCGCTGATGGGAGATCCGTCTGCGAATACGTCCCTGACAGGGAAAATGGACAGCATTCATACGACATTGTCTGCATTGACGGTTAATCCGACATTGTCTGTAGCGCGCACAGCAGCTCTTACGGAAATTCAAAATTTTGGCATTGAAACAAATCGGCTCCTTACACAAGTCCAAGCGTTACGCAAAGATGCGGATAACCATGTAGCGAGCGAAATCGCAACGGTAAATTCTGCAATATTACGTATCTATGAATTAAATAAAGAAATTTCTTCTGCGACAATCAGTGAAAAGCCTACTGGTGAGCTGGAAGATAAACGAGATCAGGCGCTTTCTGAAATCGCGCTAATTATGGATATTAAAACCTACCCTCAGGGTAATAATTCTGTAGCTGTTATCACTAATACGGGGCAGCAGCTCCTCGATTTCACACCTAGACAGTTAGTGTATTCGCCTGCGGCAACAGTGTCGTCTGAAACGATTTTTGATCAAATATCCATAAATGTATACGATACGGCTACTAAAACGACAGCTGCTACCGGGTTGCCATTGGATCCAGAGCTTGCAAGTGGCTCACTCCGCGGTTGGTTAGATATGCGTAATATTGAACTTCCTGGCATTGCAAGCCAAATTGGATCATTAGCTGGGGCGACCGCTGAACAACTAAATGCTGTCCATAATGCTAATACTGCTGTTCCTCCGCCTGCGACGCTTACCGGACATAACACAGGTGTTATTACTACTGATCCTCATGGATTTACGGGACAGGCTACTTTTTACAGTTTTGATGCCAATGATGATGTCGTGGCTTCTTATACCGTAGATTTTGACGCTGTTGGCACTGTTTCAGTTGCAGATGTTATTGCTGAAGTGGACGGAGCTCTTGGTGCGGGAACGTTAACGCTTACCAATGGCGCAATGACGATGACAGCACAGGGAGGATCCACCGGTGTTGGGATCGAGCAAGACGCGACACTACCTGCAACACGGGGCGGAAAAGGGTTTTCTCATTTCTTTGGAATGAATGATCTGGTGGAAGCGCAAATCGAAACCAATTTTGATACTGGACTTTTAACGACTTCAAATCATTCGTTCACAGGCACAACAGATTTTCAATTCCGGGGTCCGAACGGTGAAGTACAATCCACTTTTACTGTCGATTTTGGTGCCATTGGCGGGACAATGGCTGATGTGATAGCTGAAATGAATACCGGTTTAAGCCCCGCAGCGACTGCTGCACTTACCGCAGATGGTGCTATCGAAATTACGAATGCCACAGGTTTTGACAACTATACAATCAATGTGGTGGGAGATACAAGTGATCGAGGTGGAACCGGATTATCAGCCGCCAACATGTTTGGTCTTGGATTGCGTTTTCCAGTTGACCAGGGTGCTGAATTTCAAGTTCGTTCAGACATTTTAGCGTCCCCAATGACAATGGCTCTTGCCAATATTAATGCTGCGGGGACACCTGCTTTAACTATTTCAGATAACCGTGGAGCCCTAGCGTTTCAGAATTTGTCCTCTCAAACGACGTCTTTTGGAACTGTCGGCGGTTTGCCGGGATCCAATGTCACTTTGGGTGAGTATGCTGCACAAATTCTGGCGAAATCTGGTTTGGATGCGGCCCGGTCTGAAAGCTTGCAAGCAGACCGATCTGCCCTAGCAGAAGTTTTGAACGAAAAATATTTGGAAAATGCAGGTGTTAATATGGATGAAGAATTGGCCAATCTCATTATTTATCAAAATGCCTATAACGCAGCGGCCCGCGTTATTACAACAGCACGGGATATGTACGATATCCTGCTGAACATTACGTAACGCGCTACAAGTAGGAGAGAACCAATGACACGAGTTTCAACAATGCAGCAAGGCCAAAGTCAGCTACAACATATGCTGAATAGTCAGGCAAAAGTAGTTGATGCACAGCGTAAAGTGTCAACCGGGCATGTCGCCGAGTTCTACAAAGATATTTTTCAGGATACGGCCAGCCTCACGGGGGCAAAATCACTGCTTTCTCGATTGGAGCAGCATAAGGTGAATAACAGTATCGTCCAATCGACATTAGCCAGTTATGATCAAGCCTTAGGTGGTATGGAGAGTGCAGCGACAGATCTAAAAGAGGCTGTGATGGGTGCGGTAAGTGCTTCTTCCGCGCTCGGATTTGAAGCTGCAGTTGAAGGCGCTTTCGAAGCTGTCCTTGGTTTTATGAATAGTCAAAACTCTGAAGGATATCTGTTCGCAGGTTCAAAGAAAGAAACGGCTCCGGTCAATATTACATCGATGAGTGATCTTCTGACCGCTTTGGAGCCGCCAACCGATATTTTTGAGAATGACATTTTGAAACGGGTTACTCGGGTGGACGAAAACAGGTCAATCGAGACCGGTATTTTGGCAGACGAAACAAGCCTTGAAATTATGACTGCGATCCAACGCATCGCACTCTGGCAAGCTGGCACAATCCCGACGACCGCCCCAATACCAACGGGCCCTGCAGGACCAGTAACAACGCCTCTTAGTGCAGAAGATCAGGCGTTCCTCATTGGTGAGATTGCTAATCTGGAGACTCTTGTTCGGGATTTGAACGAAGTCCGCGGAATGAACGGGCTTAATCAAAAAGTTGTTACGGATACACTCGAAAGTTTGGATACTCAAATTACTCAGACAACTGTATTTATCAGTGATATTGAAGATGTAGATGCGGCCGAAGCCATTGTGAATCTTAATCAGGTGAACTTCCAGCTGGAAGCCTCTTATAACGTTTTGAGCCAGATTAATCGGATTAGCTTACTCAATTTCCTCTGAAACTGGCTGAAAACATTGCATTTTTGTGATTCACGTCGACATGAGGCTTTCAAAGGGTTGCATCCTCTGAAATCGGGCTTATATTGCGCGCCATGAATTCATTAGGTTTTAGTACATCACCCGAAGATACACGTGTTGTTGTTGCCATGTCTGGCGGCGTCGACAGCTCTGTCACCGCAGCTCTGCTTAAAGATCAGGGCTATGACGTTGTCGGTATCACATTACAGCTATATGATCACGGCGTTGCTGTGCAGAAAAAAGGCGCGTGCTGCGCTGGACAAGATATCCATGATGCCCGTCGCGTTGCAGAAGCGATTGGTATCCCACATTATGTTTTGGATTATGAAAATAGGTTCCAAGACAGTGTGATGGAGGAATTTGCAGATAGCTATCTTCGCGGTGAAACACCTGTTCCCTGTGTGCGGTGTAATCAGACCGTAAAATTCCGTGATTTGCTAGAAACTTCCAAAGATCTTGGCGCTGTTGCTATGGCGACAGGACATTATATCCGACGTGAAGGCGGAGCAACCGGCGCTCATTTGTTCCGGGGTGCCAATTCCATAAAGGATCAAAGCTATTTCTTGTTTGCGACGACGCAAGATCAGGCAGATTTCTTACGCTTCCCTCTCGGCGGTTTAACCAAAGACGAGACACGGGCTCTTGCGGACAAATATAATCTTGCGGTTGCCGCAAAACCTGAAAGTCAGGATATCTGTTTTGTTCCCAACGGTAACTATGCCAGCGTGATTGAGCGTATTCGTCCGGGTGCAGGGCGAGAAGGCGACATTGTTGATTTGGCCGGCAATGCCATGGGTCGGCACAATGGGATTATTAATTACACCATTGGTCAACGCCGTGGCCTTGGTATTGCTACAGGCAGCCCGCTTTATGTTGTCCGCCTTGATCCCGTTGGCAATAAAGTTGTTGTGGGTCCACCTGAAGCCTTGCAGATATCTAAGGTAACCTTGCGCGAAATGAACTGGATCGGTGACACGCCATTGGGTCTGGATGGAACTAAAGTTTCCGTGAAAGTTCGCTCTACTCAGGAGCCGTTAGCCGCAACGGTGTATGGGGCTGCTGATAACTGGGCTGAAGTGCATTTGGATGCACCTGAAGCCGGTGTCTCTCCAGGACAAGCCTGTGTCATGTATGACAGAGATCGCTTGCTCGGCGGTGGTTGGATCGCGGGGACTGAAGCTCCAGTTATTGTTTAGCGGCAAATTCTGCCAGTTGTTTTTTCATGTGGGTGGCTGCAAATGCGAAACCGCCGTCACCACCATCTACAAAATGAAGATGAGCACCTTCTGCAAGATTGAAAACAAGGCAGGTCATTAAAGCTGTATCCGATAGATGCAAGCCATAGGCGATCTTACTCTCCTCATAATATCCCGACAAAATTTTCTGGATTTTTGTGATTTGTTCGGGGGTGCAGTCTAGGACAAGACGGATCATGTCATCAAAACGCTGGAAATCAGTATTGGCGAGAAGTTCTTTGCGATAAAGCGGTGCGTCATAGCTTCCCGCCTTTTTTCCAGTTTTTTCAAGAACAAATTGAATGAAACTTTGCCAGCACAAATTTAGATAGGTCCTGATGACATTCTGACCCGCGGCAGTTAGCTTGGCCTCTGTCCAAAGCCCTTTTGGTGGCCATCTGAAGACGAGGTTTTTGTTGCTGTTCGGGCGAAAGCGATCAACTTCTTGGCCAAGGACCGCCATTAAGTCCTGCAGTAGCTGTCTATATATTTCTGTTTTTTCTTCTTTACTGCCCAAAGGAGCGTTTGCCAGAAGGCTTACAATTTGACCGTTTCTACTTGCAAGTGGCTCCCATCTACAGGACAAGCCTTCCAAGTCTGGAGGACTATCCGGCTTTTGACTGAGCGGAATGATGAAGGGGTTTGCAGGGCTGTCATCCTTTAACAGTTTGTCAGCCTCCATTAATCCCCCACCAGAGAACATCGCGAGAAATAGGCCATTGCTTATCTCGTATTTGAGAACATCGACAGAAAGGCCCAATTCGTTGATGGCAGTTACCGGGATCACTCCTAGACGAAGTGTGAGCCCCATTGCGGTTTGGGCAAGCTCGCGAATTTGCACCAGTGCCTCGATGGCGGCTGATTTTAAGCTTGGCGGGATAGCAATTGTTGCGCCGTCTCCCCCAAAGACATACGGAATATCCGTATTTTCCGCTATATTGAGGATCCCCATGATACAGGCGGCCCCAACCATGTTGACGTTTTTATAGTGGCCATCGCGGATCGCCTGCGTTGATCCTTTCACATCTGTGAGAAGCAGAATCCAGTCGTCGGGGAGGGGAGTGTAATTCTCACTGCTTGCCACTTCCGAAAAATTTGAAAGCGTGGAAAGATTTCTGAAAAAATCAGCCGTGTCTGTCATATCTAGTTTGTTCTTTCATTTATTCGACACGTTAAAATCGTATTTTATTCTACTTTTTGAATATTCAAAGTTTAATCTGCAGGATGTCCGTCTAAAGAAAATGTAATGTTAATATTAAGCAGATTGAAAGCAAATTGGCGGCGCTCTTGATAAATAAAAATGTATGCGCTCCCGCGAAAATTGAATGTTTTGGGGACGCCATTCAAAAGAGTGATCGTTATTTGATTTCCTTGCTTGACAGTTCTTTCAAAAGCCCCTAAAAACCGGCTCTAGACGGCCCATGCAGTGGTCGTTCTATGTGTGGCGGAGTAGCTCAGCTGGTTAGAGCAGCGGAATCATAATCCGCGTGTCGGGGGTTCGAGTCCCTCCTCCGCTACCAATTTTTTCTTTTATATATCAATGGTTTACGAAATATTGTAGCGAGCAATGCAAAGATTTGCACATTTTTCTTTCGTATCTGTAACTACCTGATCCCTGAACGTCCCTTGCTGTGTTGTTGCGCGGGTGCCGCATGAATGCCGCATGACGCCGCATGGGATCGCAGAATGTTCGGGAAACGTTCACGCTCCCAACAAGTACCCCTCAGACGGCCTTCAACCATGCATGTCTAATGCCAGCTGTCGGGCTCAATACCAAATAAGGTGACCCACAGCCACAGCTGCATGCACAGCGGGTGTAACATATTAGTGATTAGCGCTGCCAGAGCAGACTATTTCTGGCTGATATGCTTTAATTTTAGATCATTCGAATTTTCTGAGGAAATACCGTAAATCGTTAAGGGGGACGGGTGCTTTCCCTGTAGGGGGCTCCCCCCCCCTTCGCCAGTGTCAGTAATCTGGTGATAACACGTCTATATTTTACTCCGATAAACAGGTCCGCTTATGACCCTAAGCGGCCATTCAAAGTGCTAGTCAGAGCGACAAGTTGACATAGTTGCCCCATCCACCTCTATGACAGGAATGTCTGAGAGGTCAACATCGTCAAGACAGTGTACGTTTATCCCAAAGAAATCAGGTGGTAATGTTTGGCAGTATTTGTATTCCACTGGTACAGGCCAAGATCACTTTCTCCTTGTATCAAGGGAAATTGATTTTCATGAATCTTTGTCATTACTGCGTTTTTTTGCGAAAGAGTGAGCAGTCACATTTCGTGAATTCGGTGAAATCTGTCGTAATTTTAAACTCTATAGCGCCGCAGTGGCATGAGCCTTTATAGTTTTGCATTATTTTGCCTCAGTTTAAATTTCACTCAAACGTCGTATAAATTCATTTATTTGACACTTATTCTATTAATGCTGTAGACAGCTCCCCCGACTTCGCATTATCTGTTTCTAACACCAAGCAGAAGTTCCAGAAACCGCCAAATTGTAGCTGCTCAAGGCGCAAGTCGGAACAACGAAGCGCCGCCATTCAGGGCGTATGAACGTCTGCTACCGCTCGAAAAGCAGCCATTAATAGGACTAAACCGCATCGCTAAATCGGATTTCCGGTTTTCGGGTGCTAAGCGGACCGGAATTTATATGGCTAAAAAAAGCCGGTTTTGACCCTGAACAGACATTTATGCAAAAAAAAACAGCCCCGAAAGGCCACTTTTAAAATTCATATGCAATGTGCGTCAAACTGTGACGGCTGCTTTACGCTTACGACGCCAGCCCATGAAACCCATGAGGGCGAGCCCCGTACCCATAAGTGGCAAAGCGGCGGGGATGGGCACGACACTTACAATCCCGGTTGTCGAAAAGCCGTTTAAGACGCCTTCCTTGGCAAATTCAAAGTTGGAGGGATTATCCGATATAATGTGACCTATACTTTCATAGGTCCCGAAAGCAAGTTCAAACGCGCCGTTCGCAATATCCTCATCGGATTCAAACATAATGTGATACCCAGCGCTGTCGAATGTGATGCCCGTTGTCGAGTAGCCGGTAATAACATTGATACTGGTATATGCAAAGTTGGAGAAAGTATTCGTGATAATGTCATCAAAACTTCCAAAACTCCCAATCGCAAGTTCATGAAAGCCGTTCAGAATATCTGTATCCCTTTCGTACATGACGTGATACTCGCCACCATCGAATGTGATGCCCGTTGTCGAATAGCCGCTTGAGACGCCAACCCCGGTAAATGCTAATTTGGAGTTTTTATCGTCGACGAGGTCATCATAATTTTCATAGGACAGGAAACCAAGTTCAAGAAAGCCGCCATTATCGGCATCTTTTTCGAACATGATGCGATACCCTTCGCTGTCGTGTGTGATGCCTGTTGTCGAGTAGGCGGGAGAGACGCTGATGTCGGAAACGTCAAGTCCGCCGATGGTGTTTGAGATAATGTCATCAATACTCCCATAGGTCCATGTCGAGAGATCGTTTGCGGTATCCGCATTGGTTTCGAGCATGACGTGAACAGATGTCGCGTGTGTTGTCGATGAAAGACCGCACAGCACGAAGACGCTAACAAGCACCATATTCAAGAGTTTTATTCCATATCTTGCACTGTAGTCAGATCTCTTATTGGTCGAGATAGCGATCCCAACGACAATAGGCAGGACAAAATGTTTAAAGGTTTTCATAATCAACTTCCCCCCATTAGTGATGTTCCGCATGACTTCTTTAGCTGCAAAGAAACGGCATAGCGTTATACTATATTCGTCTATGGTTGAACTTGCATCTGAAACATGAACACTCTATTTATTAGCATTAGATCATGGAAAAGCTAATGTATATAGTTAAATTGCGTTAACCATATTTATTCCGTTAGCAAGGGTTTGTTCAAGTTCTGGGTCCCGCAGAGAACATAAATGGTTCGAAAATTATTGCCCGTAACATGCCCGCTCATGGCACATTACTGACGTCAGCACAGGTTCCTGACGTCGTCCGCTACAGGGTGATAACCAGACGTTAATACCAAAGCGACGACAGGGACCGTGCCTTCGATATAGGTTGGAGACTCCATATTCATTTGCACAGAGGAAGTACGGGGCGCTGATGGATCACAATGACAAATGGAACACCTGCCAGCCTGCATGCGTTTCAGCTCGAAAAAATGTACTCAGTTTTTTTGCGGAGTTACCTGTATTAATAGCGGAGGTATGGATTTGGAAATAGGTGGTTCCCCTTTCCTGGTCAAGAATAAGAGGGCCATCGGTCAATTTTTTGTAAAAAAACAAATCCATTTTTTGCCTGAAGCGGTCCTTTCCATTCAGAATGCTGATCGACAACCATACAGGCAACGAGGCCGTTTATCAGAAGTCGTTTTACTCATATCTCTTTGCAGTAATTATGCCTAGACTCGATCTGTTGATTGTCAACACAGCCGAATAATCCTTGGAGTAGAAATAGTAATTCTTACCGCGAACTTCCACATCTTCGATTGGGGTATCTTGGATAATATTTCGGCAATGTGTAATTAGGTTACTAGTGGAAAGCGCTTGCAAACCTAAGTTCTTTGCAATTCTTACTAGGCCGAGTTCTGTATTTTGGAAGTTGTCCGCAATGTATCCTTTGACCGTTTTCGTGATGTGTTTCTGTGCCAGCATTTATCATTCACCAAAAAAGACTATTGAGCGGGAACCATAGATTTTTTGTAGCTATCAATCAACGACATTGAAGTAGGTCAGGATTCAAAAATTGCCTTTTGCTGATTGTGGTCTTTTACTTGGTGTTAGGTTGCTTCATGGAAGCTTTTTCCATGTTGATTACAACAGCCTCCATCGTCACACCAATTGTTGTCGGTATGGGATAGGATCCGGTTTGGTTCGGTGTTTTATTGATGGTATTGCTTGAAACAGCGCTCATCACACCGCCTATTGGAATTAACTTGTTTGTGGTTCAGTCTATTCGTAGCACTGGAGTATTGAAAGATGTGATGGTTGGTACCTCACCATTTATCGCGACAATGTTTGCAATGATTGCTATCTTGATTGCCTACCCACAATTAGCGTTATGGTTACCAAGATTATTCTACTAACAATTTCGTCACGAACCCTATTCATCTTTGTGAGAAATACCTTTATTTTGATGGGAGGGAGGAAGTCATGGACAGTCGTGTCTTGATGCTAGGTGATGCTGCTTTTACGATAGAGTTCCCAGAGCTATCAGGTGCTATGGGAGCAAAGAGAGTTCGTGAGCTTCGCACCAGCGTACAAGAGAAAATAGACCAAGGCGAGTTGACGGGCATCATCGATTTGATTTCAGCAACGCGATCTTTATCCATATGTCTTGATCCAATGGCATCCGATTTTTCAAAGATCCGTGACGCTGTCTATGCCTTAGCTGCAACTCCTTCTACTGAAGAAACGTTGAGCGATCGATTATGGACGCTTCCTGCATGTTACCATGGTGATTATGCACCTGATATGAATGAGGTATCACAACAATCGGGCATCACTGTTGACGAAGTTATTCAACTTCATAGTGAAACGGTTTACGATGTTTTATTGATCGGATTCTTACCCGGCTTTCCGTTCATGTCCAAAGTCCCTGAAAAGTTGCGTTTCCCAAGGCGGACAAGTCCTCGTTTGAGAGTACCTGCAGGTTCGGTTGCCGTTGCTAATGATCAAACTGCAGTTTATCCATGGGAAAGTCCGGGTGGCTGGCATTTGTTGGCACGTTGTCCCATACCTTTGTTTAATCCAAACTGGGAAAGCGCGAGTTTGCTTTCCCCTGGTGAATATGTCCGGTTCGAGCCAGTAAGTGTGCAGGATTATCAAACCATCGAAGCTGATATAGCAAGTGGACTTCTATCTCCTCATTCTCTCGTTTCTGAACAGGGAATTCGATGAGCGCTCTTTTAAAACTCTTAGCACCCGGCATGTTGTCCTCCATCCAAGATAAAGGACGACTGGGTTTCGGAAGTTTTGGTGTTCCGCGAAGTGGTGCAATCGATCCGGTTTCATTGCGGTTGGGCAATGCACTTGTGGGTAATGATCCGTACGAAGCCGCAATAGAATTTCGTCTAATGGGGCCCACAATTACGGCAAAGAATGGATCCATTCGAGTAGCGATTGCATGTCATGCGGAGGCTGAATTAACTGCATTTCAAACCGACGAGAAGCATCTGATTTCGCCTTGGCAGACGGTGATTATAAATGAAGGTGATGTTCTGAAAATATTAGCATTACAATCAGGAGCCACTGGTTATCTGTGTGTTGAAGGTGGATTAGATATTGATCCCATTCTTGGAAGTTGTTCTACATATGCAAGAGCAAAAATGGGATCTCCTCTGCAAGCGAACGATGAGTTGAGGGTCACGCAAACTGCAATGCCGTGGCAATGCGAGAGAAAACTAATTGAGCCTCTGCAAAATACCGGTGCTCCACTACATGTTATTCTGGGGCCTCAAGATGATTATTTTTCCGATGAAGAGATAAATCGATTTTTAAAAAAAGGCTTTAAAGTCAGTTCTGATGTCGATCGCATGGGCATTCGCCTTGAAGGTTCCAAAATTCTCGCGTTACCAGAAAAAGGCAGCGATCTAATCTCTGATGGGCTGGTCGCTGGCGCTATTCAAGTGCCTGGAAATGGTCAACCGATTATTTTGTCTGTGGATTGTCAATCTGTAGGCGGATATCCAAAAATTGCTACCGTTGTTTCCGCAGACCTGCATATTATGGGGCAATTATCACCGGGCAATGAAATCCAGTTTGAAGCGGTCAATTTAGAACAAGCTCAATCCCTGTATAGCGATAGGGAAACAGAGATCCAGAATTCCATTGCAACTATTCAGGACTACTTTGGTGAGGGATCCATAAACTTAGAGGTCCTCTATAATTCAAACTTAGTCGGTGGCGTAGTTGATGCACGAAACCCCAGCCATTTCCCTGGGCATGTAGAGGATAAGTGATGAGCAAGTTAATAAACCTAAATGCCGATATGGGGGAAAGCTTTGGAGCCTATTCCATTGGCAACGATGCCGCGATGCTGGATGTCATCGGATCCGCAAACATTGCCTGTGGCTACCATGCTGGCGATCCATTGGTTATGAGTAAAACCGTTCAACTTGCTGCCGAAAGAGGCGTCAGTATTGGCGCTCATCCTTCCTTTCCTGATTTACAAGGATTCGGGCGCCGTAAAATGACAATCGCCTTAGATGAACTTGAAGCCATGATTATATATCAAATCGGCGCATTAATGGGGATTACTCAAGCTCAATCAGCGACTGTCAGCCATATTAAGCCTCATGGTGCGCTAAATAATATGGCATGTGAGGATATGGAAATGGCAAGAACAATTGTTCGCGCCGTCCAGTCTATTTCTCCTTCTTTGATCTTATTAGCGCCCGCCGGATCTTGCCTTTTTAAAGCTGGTGAAGAATTTAACTTACCAACAGCGGGCGAGGTATTTGCAGATAGAACCTATGATGAGAATGGTAATCTTACACCACGCTCATTCCCAGGGGCTGTTATTCATGATCCTGAAGAAAGTGCAGACCAAATCCTTTCTTTCCTAGACGCTGGCGGAATATTATCCCCGTCTGGAAAAAAGATTGAAACTGCCATACACAGTATTTGTGTACACGGTGACACTGATAATGCACTGGCGATTGCCAAGCGGGTTAAAGAACGTTTGAAAAACGCCGGGTACAAAATGGCTAGTCTTCCGGAAATCATTGACTAGAGACAGAGAATTTCAAACATGCTGGCCCAATCCTCGTAAACTGAAGATCAGCCAAAATGAATTTTCCGAGTAAATTAAACAAGGTCGACGATAATGCGGGTTAAATGTTTCAACTAAGAACGAAGCCTCACTATGCTGAGAGAGCAGGAAGTTGGATCTGCGGTTAAGAAGACTGTGCGGCGTGATGGAATTGCATGGTAGACCATATTTCGCTGAATGAGATTATAGCCAGCTAAAAGTATTCAAATATTTCTTTCGTTGTAAATGTTCTGTAGAATTTTCTTTTGAGCAAGTCACTGTTTGGTTCTAGCTTTTTTCTCATGATTTTTGAAGTGGCGCATTCATTTGTAGGTTACACAAAAAGTACACATAAATATTATACATAAAAAAATTGAATAAAAACAATAGACTACATTTAGCCCTTCCAACTATGATATTGCTGTCAGATAGCTTGGATGCGACTTGGCGTCCAAAAACTGTCTGATAACGTGTAACTCAGTGTCGTTTACACGGCGCTGAGATCTGGCCGCTCACGGTTTGCAGGTTTGGGGGGAGCAGTTTTGGTAAGTCTTAGCGTTCCTGCTTACCTTGAATTTTACACAACAGAACCACTTGCGGGGCTCTTATTTGCGATTGTGTGATTTCACTAATTGAACGTGCAACTAACTCACTGCTTTCCCCTGCAGCAGTAAGTTGAGCAAATTCAATTTGGTTGTTGTCAGCAACACTGTATGACCCCTAGATCTGTAGACACCATAGGGGTTACATTTTTGCGGTTGTTCAAACTAGCAAGACAAATTCAAACGGTCATGCCACGCAGCGATGCTTTCATCTGGATATTTTTCAAAAGACTTATCGTTTTTTGAAGTGTTAACAAGAATCCATGGGAGTTTTGACCCTAACATCAAATGTGTATGTTCAGGTGGAATAGGCAGTTTTGTATCAATTGCCCCAGCATGTGGGTGAGCCAGATCAGGCCACCGTGGATCCCAGCACCAAAGGTGAGAACCGCATATTTTGCAAAAACTCCGCTGCATAGGGCTTTCTGTCATTGCCTTGGTTTCTTCATCAACCTGTTTCGCTTGATATATAGACACATTTTCATTGCCTTGAACTTTCAAGGATGCAAAATCACCTGACAAATTTATTGCGTAACCACCACTGCCTGCTGTTTTGCGGCAGATTGAGCAATAACAAATGTTGAAAGGGTAGGGGTGCTTTGACTGCAGAGAAAATTTCACTGACTGACAATGACAAGAACCTTCAAGTTTCATTTTAACATCCTCAAATTAGTAGCTCGATAACAGCAGAGTTGATCTGGCTATTATTCAAATTTTGTAACTACAATGGTCAGTTCAAATCTGTTGTGAAAATTTGAACTGACACGCCTAATTTAATAACAGCCTATCGTCGTGTACATGACGTCAGTTTCGCCTGTCTCACGACACTTTCAAGTTTTCTCATCAGTTTTGCTGCTGTGGTTTTGCCAGTTCCATATGGACCATACAGGATAATGTGATCTGGAGATGTGAGATTAGCTACATCCGTAACTATCTGCTTTGCGTTGACTGATGGAAAGACAGCTTCGTCTAGTGTTTGAGGTGCGTATTTCATTCTAAAATTAGTCAATGTACATCTCCTCATTTTTCGTTGAGGAGGCGGTATCACTAACAAGTTTGGTCATTGCCGCTTGAGCTGCTTGCTCAGCTTCACCTATTTTTTCTTTGAAGCCATCTTTTTTGGAAAGCTCTGCAACGGACATTTGAATTCTATTGTTCGTGTCGCCTCTACCCGTCACTTCAAGAACTTCAATCGTCTGATTTTCTCCCACACGGCCAATGAATGATCCCAAGCTGCCCTTTTGAGCATTTGGGATCGTATGCTTAAACACACCCATGCTGGTTTGGGTTACGAGTCGGCGTTTATCAACCTCAAAATTGAAAGGTGCTTTGCCTTGTCCATGATGATCCCGAATGATACTGGCCAGATTGTATCGCATGGATTTATCAAAATATTCTCAATTTGTAGTGTGCTAACCATCCGGTGTACCCTTCCACACTTAAAAAGAAGATTATTATGTGCTTACAAAAATTCCCCTAAGTCAGCTAGAAACCTATCAAACTGGTCATGGTGTAACCAATGACCAGCATTGTCATAATTTTTCACTATAGCGTTTTTGAAATACTTTAACCGCCCATCTTCTGCCGGGTTGGAGGCCCAACTGTCCTTGCCATAACACAACATAGTCGGGCAGGTGATTTCCCCCCAAAGCTTTTGGGTTTCCTCTGGGTTGATGTCAAATGGAGCCCAAACACGCATGTAATGGTCAAATTTCCAACTGAATGTACCGTCTTCATTTTGGTTTACGGCATGGGTCGTAAGATGTAACGCTTGCGCATCAGACAAGTGCTTGTTTTCGGCTTTCATGCGTGCAAGAGCATCATCAAACGTTTCATATCGACGATGTGTTCGGGCACTGGCAGCTCGTTTTTTGTCAATCCAGTCTCGCCAGCGATCGGAAGTAGGAGTCGCTTGAGTTTCATTAATTACCTTTGGAGAGGGGCCAAGGCCTTCAATGGCAACAAGTTTGCGTACGTTTTCTGGATAAAGTCCGGTGTAACGTAAGGCAATATTTCCGCCCATGGAATGGGAAACAATAGTTACGGGGCTCAATTCCATCTGGTGGATAAGCTGTGCAATATCATAGATGTAACTTTGAATGCTATAATTACCATCAGTTGACCATCCGCTATCTCCATGTCCCCGCAAATCAGGCGCAATGACATGCCAGTCATGACGTAATTCTTCTGCAATCCAGTCCCAATTCCTGCAATGGTCACGCCCTCCGTGTATTAGCAGCAATGGCGGTGCTTCTGAGTTGCCCCAATCCACATAGTGAAGCTTAGTACGTTGCGATATATAGCTGTTCGACGTTGGGCCCATGAGGTGCTCGCATTGTGATTATGCTGATGGAATTGGCGTATTATAGGGCAAAAAATCAGCGATGGCCCAATTTAAGTCATCTATCTCTTAGATAGGTGCACCATCATAATCCGCGCGTCGGGGGTTCTAGTCCACAACAATAACTTGCGTATTGTTGTGTAGTGAAAAATAGAGGCTAAGGCTCTTTAGTTTGAGAATGTTCATTTTCGTTATGGCGAATAGCTGAAGTATGCTTGTGAAATAGAATGATTCAGAATTTAATTGTCTGTATGTTGCCCTAACTTCAAGTCTTGGGGAAATGGGGGGCTCAACAATTGAGTCATCCGTCAAAGGTCATACAGCCTTGTAGTTAGATTTATGTCATTGGATCAAATTGACTCTTGATGTTCGAAAACCGAGCCCGCCGAAAATTAGCAAGAAACTAAACGTAATCCATGGCCATAAAGTCATTGGATTGACTGAAAATCCAAACAAGTTTGTTGCGACCTTAGATGTGAGCGGATTTTTCAGAAACGAAATCATTTCAAGAATTCCAATTAAACCGATAGCTACCGCCAAGAGGGATAAGGCCGATAACAAATATGCTGATACGAGCTTTTCTTCATTCTCATCTCTCAGCCGTTTGAAGATACTGCTTATGAGGCCGGATAAGCCATTGGGTGCAAAGAGCACGATAGAAATAAACAGAATTCCTGCATACAAGTTCCAGTTTTCCGTTATCCCAGTTAAACCGGAATAGACTGCCGTTAGGAGTATTGCACCAAGAGGTGGCCCCCAGAAAACGCCTGTCCCGCCTATGAACACCATTTGGAGTATTAGCCACGATTGTTGAAGGCTAATGATCTCAACAGTGACGAATTCAAAAGTAAGGGCGAACAGTCCACCTGCAATCCCGGCAAGGAAGCCGGACACACAAAACGTAAAATGCTTGAGTTTTTTTTGGTCATACCCCAAACATTCAACCCGCTCGGAATTTTGTCCAGCAGCCTCCACCATTCTTCCAAGGGGGCTCGCATTGAACCAAGCGGCCAATCCAATAGACAAAATGACCCAAGTCCAGACAATAAAAAATACTCCTGTATCTGATTGAAAGTTAAACCCTGCAAAGGTGGGAAGTGTTGTCCGGTCGATGCTACCACCATAGAATCTTCCAAAAACGGTGGAGGAGGCGATGACGAGTTCTGCCATCGCAAAACTTAACATAGCAAAGATCAGCCCACCACGGCGCGTGGTGAAGCTCCCCAAAATATAGGCGCCAACCATCCCCATAAGACCACCAAAGAAAGGTATAAGGGGAGCCACTATCAAGCTATCACCGTTGGAGAAATAATTTATAACATGGACGGCAAAAAAACCGCCAAAACCGAAATAGGCGGCATGACCCAAAGAAAGGAGGCCAGCCTTACCAAGCAATAGGTTATAGGATACAGCTAAAATAACCGCGATCCCCATTTGATTGAGCGTGAGGATTGTCGACGCGCTGGCGGTCAATAGAGGGGTTAGTAATGGAAAAGTTGCCAAGGCCAAAATCCCTAAAACAGGAAGTTTGTTAAAAGCAGGTTTTTGTCTGGAGATCACACGGTATACCATTATTGTTTTTATATTTTCAAAGATCATACCTCAAACGCCAATAATTGAAATGCAATTTAATTTAGCGATTTAAATTAACAATTTCTGCATTAGATGTGGACGACCTCCTTCGGTTATTTATTCGTATGCCGTCATAAAAAAAGGCAGCGGCCGACAACTTGTCGGGCACTGCCTTAATCATATCAGGTGAGCCTGAAGTGTTTAGTTTTTAAGCGGTGGAGAGAATTTCGTAAGATCAATACCTTTGACTGCAGCTTTATATTCATCAAGGCTTGGTGTTCTGCCTAAAACTGTTGAGAGAACCACCACTGGAGTTGATGCGAGCAAGGATTCCCCCTTCTTCTCTTCAGTATCTTCCACAAGTCGTCCCTGGAACAAGCGCGTAGAGGTTGCCATGACAGTGTCCCCTTTTTCTGCTTTTTCCTGGTTCCCCATACACAAGTTACAGCCAGGGCGTTCCAGATATAGAATGTTTTCATATTTCAAACGGGCATCGTTTTTAGGCGATAGATCATCGAATTCAAATCCTGCATATTTTTGCAGAACGTCCCAGCTGCCTTCCTCTTTCAGTTCATCAACGATGTTGTAGGTAGGAGGGGCAACAACCAAAGGTGCCTTGAATTCAACCTTGCCATGGATCTCTTCCAGATTTTGCAGCATCTGAGCGACGATGATCAAATCTCCCTTATGAACCATGCAGGAGCCAACAAAGCCAAGGTCGACTGACTTCTCGGCTTTATAGTAGGAAACCGGTCTAATCGTGTCATGGGTGTAGCGCTTGGACACATCCGGATTATTGACATCTGGGTCCGCAATCATTGGCTCGTCAATTTGGTCCAGATCTACAATAAGTTCTGCGTAATATTCAGCATTGTCATCGGGTCTCAATGCTGGCTTTGCGCCTGATTTGATTTCGTTAATTCTTTTGTCTGCTTTTGCAATTAGACCGTTAAGGGTTTGGGCTTCATTCTCCATTCCTTTATCGATCATGATCTGAATGCGGCTCTTGGAGATTTCAAGAGATTCAATCAATGTATCGTCTTCAGAAATACAGATGGACGCTTTTGCCTTCATTTCAGCGGTCCAGTCTGTAAACGTGAACGCTTGGTCAGCAAGTAAAGTTCCAATATGAACCTCGATAATTCTGCCCTGAAAGACGTTATCACCAAATTTCTTCAGCATTTGAGACTGCGTCGCGTGAACTACGTCCCGGAAATCCATATGGGATTTCATGTTGCCCTTAAAGGTTACTTTCACAGATTCAGGGATCGGCATGGTGGCTTCACCCGTGGCAAGGGCAAGGGCAACGGTTCCGGAGTCCGCGCCAAAAGCAACGCCTTTCGACATGCGGGTGTGTGAATCGCCACCAATAATGACCGCTTGGTCATCTACGGTAATGTCATTCAAAACCTTATGAATAACATCTGTCATGGCATGGTAGACGCCTTTAGGGTCTCTTGCGGTGACTAGGCCGAATTTATTCATGAATTTCATGAGTTTGGGGATATTGGTCTGTGCTTTCAGATCCCATACGGACGCTGTGTGACAACCGGACTGATAGCCACCGTCAACAGTTGGCGAAATGACAGTTGCTGCCATGGCCTCCAACTCTTGCGAGGTCATCAAGCCTGTTGTGTCCTGTGATCCCACAATGTTGACCTGTACGCGGACATCAGAGCCTGCATGAAGAACGGTGTCTTCTGCCACGCCCACCGCGTTATTGTTGAAAATTTTCTCAACTGCGGTAAGGCCTTGTCCCTCATGAGAGATTTCTTTGGAAAGGGCATAAACAGATGGCATATCGACGCCAAGTGTTGTCGCAGCGAAGTTTTGTAGTTTCTTACCAAAAACGATGGCATAGGAGCCACTTGCTTTGATGAATTCAACCTTTTGCGGGGTCAAAGCAGAAGAGATTTCTACCAGCTCTTCACTACCGTTATAAAGCTTCATTGTCTTGGTGTTGATGGTGAGCACTGTACCGGTTTCTACAGAATAGGCCTGTTCAAGAACAGGATCGCCATTTTCATCGCGAACTGGATTTCCGTCCGCGTCAAGTTTCTTGACCCAGTTTTTAAGGTCAATTCCAATGCCGCCAGTGACGCCGACTGTTGTCTGGAAAATTGGTGAAATGCCATTTGTGCCAGCAACGATCGGAGCAATGTTCACAAAGGGAACATATGGACTGGCCTGTTTGCCCGTCCAAAGTGCCACGTTGTTTACGCCGGACATACGGGAAGAGCCAACGCCCATTGTGCCTCTTTCAGCGATCAGCATAACACTCTTATCAGGATGAGCCGCTTGTAACGCTTTGATTTCGCCCTGAGCTTCTTCAGTAATAAGGCATTTTCCATGCAATTCGCGGTCAGACCGTGAGTGAGCTTGGCCGCCAGGAGATAGTAAATCGGTAGAGATGTCGCCTTCAGCAGCAATATAGGTGACCACTTGAATTTCTTCATCAACATTTGGAAGCTTGGTAAAGAATTCAGCCTTTGCGTAGCTTTCCAGAATATCCTTGGCAATGGCGCTACCGGCCTCGAAAGCTGTTTTCAGCCTGTCTGTATCTGCTTCATACAGGAAAACCTGTGTTTTAAGAACGTCAGCGGCTTGTGTTGCAATTGAGGCATCGTCACCGAGAGTAAGATCCAAGAGAACTTCAATTGAAGGACCGCCGTTCATGTGAGACAATAATTCAAAGGCAAACACAGGTGTGATTTCTTCAACAACCACAGTTCCAAGAATTATGTGTTTTAGAAAACTGGCTTTTTCACCTGCTGCACTCGTTGTCCCTGGAATAGTGTTGTAGATCAAAAAATTCAGGCAAGCTTCGCGGTGTTCGCTATCGGCATCTCTAATGTGTGCGATGATTTCCTGAACAAGCTCGCCACCTTCTATGGGCTTGGGATGCAATCCTTCGTTTTTCCGATTATCAATTTCATTCAAGTAATCCGTAAAATAGCTCATGACTGTCCCGATGCTCTAATAATTGATTTAGCTTATCACCGGGCAGCAGAAATAGCTGGCAGGCCGGGAAAAGCTTGCTATGCGCAGTAGTAATTTATCCAACATTGGCTTGCAAGAAGTTTCCCAATATTTAGTAGGGAAACTCCTGAAATAGTATGCGTTTGAAGGACGCAGACAGTATTGCCTGACATGACCAGTCGTCGGTAATTGGCTTTTTTTGTTTGGTTTCACGGAACGTATGAAGGAGGTCGTTTTATGATTACTATAGCATAGTTATTGTTGACGCGCTTTAAACTGTTCTGCTGCCGTTTGCCGTATTTGATCAATGACCTGTTCCTGTTTCATTTCAAACAATACCTTGCTGAGCTTTGGTACAAGGTTGGCATTTTTTTGTGTAAAAAAGCATGCGCTCATTTTTTTCAAAACTCCAACCAAATGAATATTTTGATTTTTAAAAGATGTGTCGTTTAACTTCTCCAATTTCGCTTTCGATTTTTAACCTCCGACGATGGCCAAATTTCATATTTTGTGAAATTTGCCTGTTATAATGTCGTTGAAAATTTTTGCATTTGGCGCTGTTAAGGGTCAGTGATTTATCAAGGTTGACATAAGACTTGATTACGTACGGATCGTAGAAGTATGTTTTAAGTTATGCGCTCCATAATGAGGGTTATTCGGCCCTTTAAGTGAGCAAACCTTTAGATACCGGATACTGCATTGACACAGACTATTTTAAAATTGTTGGCATACAAATCATGGGCAAATGGTTTGACATTTAATTCTCTTTTTAACGTAACAGATGAAGAATTATATAAAGAAAGAGAAACCAGTTTTAAGACTATCTTACACACGCTCAATCATGTTTTTGTCGTGGATGACATTTTTCGCCATCATCTTACAGGCAAGCCCCATGGATATACATTTAGGAACACTGAAGAAGTCCCTACATTGAGTGAATTGTGGAAACTCCAACAGGAAATGGATTTATGGTATGAGAGTTTTGCCCAAGAGTTGTCCGGTATTGAGTTTAATCACTTCATAGAGTTTGAGTTTGTTGGAGGAGGGAAGGGACGTATGAACCCAGAAGAAATATTTCTGCATATAGTCAATCACGGCACCTATCATCGTGGGTTTGTCAGCGATATGATGTATCAAATCCCTGTTCAACCACCTGCAAATGATTTCACAATATTCGTTCGAGATAGCATCCGTTAAAACCGAAAGTTGGAGGACTAAGTCCCTCTACCAGTATCAAATTGTACTTATCTACCGAAGGCACTAGTGATTGTGTCGTTCGTTATTGGCAGGAAAAACTGTTGCACAAACGTTGAACGGATTTCGAAAAGCAATATTATTAAATAATTAATTTTGTATATTCTTCATCAGTAATTTAGAGTTGGCGGGCTGATGTCGATGAAATGGCGTTTCATCGTTGTAATTGGACTACTGGTTTTAGGTTGATTAGCGATAGGTACAACGTAGATTTTATCAACTCCGCCCCTTAACTGGAAAGTAATTTGATATGAAAGCCTTTAAGTTCGCCACACTTATCTTCGTGTTATTTGCTGTCTCTAGCTGTTCAACTCCTCAAGAAGATGCTGCCACAGCCGAAGAAGAGAAAACACTTCGTAGAATGGAGTTGGTTGAAGAGTATCAGGAATGCATGAAGGAGAATGAAGGTAACAAACAAAAACAGGAAGTGTGCTATAGTTTCTTAGAAGCAAGTAAAGCACTTAAGTAACGCCACACAAAGTTGATGTCGTTTAAAGGCGCAAAATAATAAACGATGAAAACGGAAATGTTTTAGTGGAAATACTGTTCCCTATATTGTTAATTTTTGCTGTAGGGCCTTGGCTCTTATCGGTTACCCGCCAACTGATGAGTTTTGGCTAGGCTTTCACCATCAGCTCATTTCAATCGGGCTGTGAAGTTTTGTCTTTTCTGTGATGATACCGCCGCGGTTTCCAATTTCTACTGAGCCATACCGCTGCTTAAAAACTTCAGGCAGTGGCCGGTCGTCCTCTAGAGAGAGCCACAGGCGTAGTAAATGGCGACGGAGTTCTGGTTCGGGCCAGTCGACAAACGCCGTGCGATCATGAAGTTGTGAATGGTTGTAAACAAATTGCATGTCGCCGGGCAGAAGGTCCATACCAATATGAAGGTCAGGATCATTCGCGTATTTGTCAAAACAATCGAGCGCAGCAATTGTGGCCGAAGATAAACGCGGAGCGTCGTCAAATCGCTGGGCGCTGTTGATATAATCTCGCTGGTAAAAAACGGTAAGAAACCCTTTATGCCAACTGAGCACAGGAATAGTCATGAACGGTTTTTGACCGGGCGGTACTTCGCCGCGTCTATCCGTGGCGATGGGCTGAAACAAGAGCTGCAGAAGGTCTGGGGCATCTTGCCGCATTCGATTGTAAATGGTTTCAGCACTGACCAATAATGAACGCCCGCCTTCTTTTGCGGTCTTCAGGCACAACAGGGCAACCAAATCGGCACTGTCTGTATGAAAATTTTGTCGCTCAGCCGTTTGATATATACGTACGGAGGGATCCGTTGATGCCAATCCAACATTTTTCACATGACCAAGAATATGTCCTTCAGCATTTTGCGAGCGAGCATGTCCCAAGTGAGCGCCGATGCCACAGAAAATAGTGGCGCTGAAAATTGGCTTATAGGTATCAACAGGAAGACCGCGTAAAACCTCCAGCCCAATTCCGTGCAGCAGCTTTTGCTTCATTGCCTGTAAATGCTGTGAGAAATGCGGGAGGGGAAATGTATCAGCGGTAATTTCACCAACATCCAACCCAAGGCTCAAGTAATGTTTGGCCGCTGCCTCTAACTCCTGAATTTGATCAGGTGTGAGTTCGATCAACCATTCTCCAGGGGCCGCATTCATTTCTGAGGCAGTCCAACTCGCAGGGTTGCTAAATATTTCTGGCAGTATGTCCATCGAAGTCAAAGTCATAATCCTTTGAAAAATATAACAGCAGATATTTTTTTACATACTTGTTTAGCGCTATCCAAACAATAGAAGCAAAGTCTATCGGCCATTATTAAACAACTGGAAATTTTTCGTAGATTTGGGATGTCTTAGTCTTTTCGCTCCAGTCAGGGCGTTCAGCATGAAATATCTTGCTCGATGATTGGAACTCTGGTTCAGCATCAAGTGTTCCCGCTCGTACCACAATAGCTGTTTTACTTTGGTTCAGATAAGGCACGCCGCATCCGCAATCGCTACAAAATGCGTTGGTAAATCCGCGATCTGGATATTCAAAACGTTTTATTTTCGCCTCACCGGAAAGCCAACGTAAGCTATCTGGTTTGCCGAACAGATTTGAAACATGATCGGAGCCGGATATTTTTTGACACTGGCTACAATGGCACAAATAAAACCGCTCAAAGCTGTTTTCGATTTCGTATTTCACTGTGCCACACAGGCAGCTTCCGGTTACATTATTGGACATGAAGTCCCTCTACATTGATGTGCATACTAAAGTTATGGTTCTAGTTGCCGAAAAATTTTGTGATTTCTTTTGCGCGATAGTGTGTCAGTCGTCAAATGAATTCGAACTCTCAGAAGGCTGATTTTGGGGAGGATTAAGCTCATCTCGTTCAAGATATTATTCGAGAATTTACAGTATTGTCGGCGCCGGATCAGTGTTTTGTTACTCTTGCACGACGCTAATCCCTATTTAGGCTGTAGGTGAAAATGGGAAGGGACCTGGTAAGAATGCGTAATAGGAATTTTCGTATCTCAGACTCTTTCCTTGCTCGAGAGCTGAGTGCTGACTATCTTTCCCTCTGCGTGATCAACCAGAGGGAAATAATCATGTGTAGCGACACCCAAAACGGCACGGCTATACCGACCGAATTTATCAGTAACGCCCGTGCTCGCGTTACAGAATGGCGGTTTGGGAAACGTGGTGATAATACTGGCTGGCACCGACATGACTATGATTATGTAGTCGTCCCGCTGTTTGATGGCGTGTTGGAAATTGACACAGGGACGGGAGAAAAGACAATCGCTCCGATGCAGACCGGTGTCCCATATTTTCGCCCGGCAGGCGTCGAGCACGATGTGATTAACGGCAATGATTTCGAATGCGCTTTCGTTGAGATCGAAATTATCTAGGCCCGTGTCTCTGAAATGAATCCATGGCATGTTGAAAGACATGGGAACAGGAAACGGTCCCGTAAATCGGAGTTCTTTTGCATCACGGAAAATTAAACTTACGCCAAGTGCTAAGCGATAAACTAACGTGACAACATCGTATTGAAAATTTTTAACGGCATTGTCACATTAATAGTAAAAGTCTAGTTTTTGACGATCGTTTCTGCCCAAGCGGTACGTTGCAGATCACTATCTTCATTGTCTCCAAGGAATTGCGTGTAGCTTTCAGGATCAAAATTTACAGCGATGAGATTAATTTCGTCGCGTACCGCATCAATCCGAATTCTGGAGATGGCTGAGTTGAAAATTTTGAAGTAAGTGAATTTAGCATGCTCGTTTGGCATGTATTTTTTAAAAACCTGATTTCCCAAATAGCGAATGACTGGAATGACAGTAGGTTTTTTGCCTTTCTTTTCAATTATAGTGTCTATTTCAGACATGAATGTAAAAACATAGTCTTCGACATGGTCTTCCATCTCAAGAATCCGTTTAGACAGGTCTTCTGGAATAGCATCGATACCATTGACCCAGTTATAGATTTGAAATGGCTTAACATTCAGAAGAAGGGACGCTTCTTTATGGGAAAGTCCGAGACCAAATAGTAATTCGTCAAATTGGCCGGGTTTTAATTTACTCAAGTTATTTCCTTAACAAATCTGAGGCATTTAAATTTCAAAGAGTATTAATTGATAATATCAATTTAGTGTGATCTGTACCAAAGGTATTTTTGCGTTACCGAAATCTTGTGTTCGAATTGGTTCTCGCAATGTTCTTCTCTGCGAGATTAGTTGCCTGTTATCTTCATGTTCTGTGCAATAAATTCTCTGTTATGTTAGACAAGAAAACTAGTAAAATATGAGCAATATTAAAGAGTTATCGTGACTGAAAGGCTCAAGGGGTTTCGTGTTTAAGAAATCTTTTGCCTCGAGGGAGATTAATATAAAGTCGACTGCGATGCTATAAAATTAGCGTGACAACACCTGTCATTAAATGATTAGTGACGGCAAAGAAGCAGAAATTTAATTTTTATTTCAAATTACCAAGGCGCGCTATGACCAACCCGGCACCAATTTATGTGATTGACCGTAAAACCGGCGAACAGTTTGAAGAGACAATTTTAGGAGAGAAATGGATCCGGTGGGCGTATCAAAATTCTGAATCCCATTTCCTCGAACGCGTTTTATTTCGATCAAGTTTCATCAGTAAATTGATGGGTGCATGGTACGATTCCTCTTTTTCCAAGGGTAAAATTGCGCCGACAATAGAAAATCTTGCAATTGACGAAAGTGAATTTGCAGATGCGACGGAAAGTTACGCGACTTTCAATGATTTCTTCATTCGTCATCTAAAAGAAGAATCCCGGCCGTTCAGCGATAAAAAAGAAGATATTGTGTCCCCAGCCGAAGGGCGCACGTTAGTATTTCCAAAACTGGACGAGAATACATATATCCCCGTTAAGGGGTTTCCGTTTTCAATTAAAACAATGCTTCCCGAGATTTATGAACGTTTCACTAATGGGGCGCTTGCCATTATTCGGCTGTGCCCTGCGGACTATCACCGGTATCATTTTCCCTGCACAGGTACCATTACCCAAAGCGTAGATATTCAAGGTGCGCTACATTCTGTCAACCCCATCGCACTGGGCAGTGGTCCGGATGTTTTCGGCGAAAATAAACGAACTTGTACTCTTATCGATACGCAAGATGCCGGGACCATGTGCTTTATCGAGGTTGGCGCCTTCGGTGTCGGTAGTATTGTTAATACCCGCACCAACGGCGCCGTTAAAAAAATGGATGAAAAGGGATTTTTTAAATTTGGCGGTTCAACAGTTGTTGTTGTGTTTGAACAGGACCGAATTCAATTCAGTAAAGATCTCGTAGAAAATAGCGCGGCAGGTAAAGAAACGTTATTAAAGGTTGGTGAACCTTTGGCTACAGTTATTTCTTAATCGGATACATCAATTATTAGGCTCAACAGGTAAGCCCTTGAGGTGTTTTTTACGATGGGGTCGAGTTAGGCTAGAAACTTATTCTCCGACTGGAATAAGACTCCATTGAAGGAACCCTCTGCTTATTCATGGGTTGTCTTCAAAACATCTCGTCAGCTATATACAACCTATGTCGGCGGTAGGTGACCAGGTTCGGTAACGCCATATTAGTATCTGAGCAGATATATTCCCCGATAAAATAAATTTCGTTGCGTGTTACATTGTTGAAACCTAACGAAAAACATGCTTCTGTCTCGGCTGTAAAATTATGCGTTTGTACCAATTATAAGGATTCTACGACCATGCTCAACTCATCAGATAATACCAGCAGTTTTGAAGACGTAGACGACAACTTATCTTCGAACTCGGAAAAACACGCGAAATTTGTATCTGAGCAGGGACTGGTAGAGAGATTAATCCGCCGCGAACGCAACCTGAAGTTGGAAAAAGAAACTGTTGTTTTCGAACAACAGATTACATCCTTGTTTGGGGAGCTGAACAGTAATTTGGCTGACCATTTGGTGGTTGCTGAAGATATCGCTGAGGCTACTGGTACAGCTTCGAAACATTCGACAGGGCTTTCGGAATCTGCATCGGAGACGTTAGATTCCGCGCAACAAGCTGCTGATGGTTGTGACGAACTCAATTCGGCTATCAAAGTATTACAAGTTGAACTTCAGACATCGGCTACTGAGGCAGAAAACGTTTCCCAGGCTGCCAAGGAGTCTTCTTCGACAATTAAAGATCTATCAACTGAGTTGGAAAAAATTAATTCAGTTGTCAGTCTTATTCGCGATATCGCAAAACAAACCAATTTACTTGCCCTTAATGCGACCATTGAAGCTGCAAGAGCTGGAGAAGCTGGAAAGGGGTTTGCAGTTGTCGCAAGTGAAGTAAAGCAACTCGCAACACAAACTGCAGATGCAACGAGTAAAATTACAGCGCTGGTCTCGACTATTCAGAATTCGGCTGCAAACGCTGTTGGATCTTCTCAAAAAATTGGAGAAGATATCGCGTCGCTTCGTGAGGGTATGAATACACTTGCTGAGCAGGCAGCTCAACAAAGCACTAATACAGGAGGGATTTCTGTTCTTAATCAGAAAACGCTACAAGAGGCTCAAGTTAGCTCAGAAATTGCTTCCAATATCCAAAAAGTGATTAGCTCTGCTGGCAATCTTTCTACTTTGGGAAATGAGAAATCACAACTAGCAAGCAATGGTTTTAAGGCGTCGAAGCAGCAGCTCGAAGAGTTTTTGGTGACGGTACGGCAAAATTATCGTGCTAATCGTATGGATGCAAAACGCTTGTTTGACCGTGCTGTTGATACTGTAAAGAAATTTGGTGTGGAAGTTGCGATTGAGCTTATGAACGACTCTGCGAATGGATATCTTGATCGGGACCTATATGTCATCGGCATTAACCAAAAAGGACATTTTGTCATTGATCCCCGTAATATCTATCCAAAAAACGAAGATCTACGTGGTAGAAAAGATGCAAAAGATCGGTTTTTTATCAAAGATCTTATCGAAAATTCCAGATCGGACTCAATCGAAGAATATCTCTACACCATCAAAAACCCTATATCTGATAATACCGAAGACAAACAAGCGTTTCTATGGCGTACGGGCGACGTTACTGTTTTAGTCGGTTACTATTTATAGCATTCGGTGTCGCCCGATCTGAACAGTTATGTGCTCAATCAACTATGACCAATCTGAAAGGTCAGCTTCTTTCTGTAACCAATCTATTACAGCAGTGACCCGGGGTGTATTTCGGATGGATTTTGAACAAATTACACCCCATTCACCTTCGACATCGATTTGATTGTCTACAGGTTGCACAAGTTGACCTGCTGCCATGTAATCCTCGGCGGATGGTCCATTGACCAAAACAATTCCTTCACCCTTTATGGCCATTTCAAGGGCCATTGCCAATGTATCAACTAGGATGGGGCGCCTGATCTGAGCAGGCTCGTACTGAACAGCTTCAAACCACTTTTCCCAGCTCCACGCCTCAGTATAGACAGCCAGTAGTGGATAATTCAGAAGATCACTCGGTTTTTCAATCGGTGTGCTTCCTCTAATTAGCTCGGGACTGCAAACAGGGAACAGGACCGCGTTAAACAATTTGGTCCAGCTCAAATGACGCGGAATTTCCGCGTCGTTGAAAATCAGCCCTATATCTGCGTGATCTTCGTCGAATTCCCAATCCGCGTTGGAAGTAATAAGGTGTAATTGGATATTTGGATGTTCAGCTCTGAATTTTGGAAGCCTTGGGGCTAACCAGCGAATAGAGTTGGTAATATAGGATTGAATTTTTATTGGATGCTCCAGAAATTTCAAATTAAGAGCATCTGCTCCCTCAACCAGTTTCGTCAGTGCATCTTTTACATACGGGTAAAAGAGTTTTCCCTCTTTCGTTATGGCAATATTTCGCCCCTCCCGCCTAAACAGTTTTACATTCAGGTTTTCCTCCAAAGATCGAATTTGATGGGTGATCGCGGGGTGGGTGAGATTAAGTTCCTTTGCCGCCCCTCTAACACTCAAAAGGCGGGCTGTCGCTTCGAACCCTTTTAAAGAATTCAACGGTGGAATTCTTCGCAAATCAATCTTCTTCGACATAGGCGATACTCACGTTCTGAAGGTAGCAAACGATTGGAAAATTTAATTTACCAGTTAGTTAAAAATATTCAATTGTTGCCCTGATTGTCAAAGCCTAGATTTTCCCGATACTAGAGATGCAACTGGATTGCGCAGTAAATGCTTTGAAAAAGGAATGGGTATGAAAGCCGGATTTATAGGTCTTGGAAATGTCGGTGGTAAGTTGGCGGGAAGCCTTCTTCGGAACGGGTATGATTTGACAGTTCTCGATCTGGATCGTACCGCTGCACAACCGTTTCTTGATCAAGGTGCCGCATGGGCAGATACGCCAAAAATTATGGCTGAATCCGTTGATTTGATCTTTACATGTCTCCCCTCTCCAACTGCTTGCGCTCATGTAATGGAAGCAGAAGATGGTGTAATTGCAGGATTATCGGCCGGAAAAATCTGGCTGGAGATGAGTACAACTGACAATTCCGAAGTTAAAAGACTAGCAGGTCTTGTTGAGAAAAGTGGTGCTTTTGCGCTGGAGACGCCTGTGTCCGGTGGATGTCACCGTGCAGCAACCGGGAATATTTCGATTTTTGCTGGCGGTGATCGAGAAGCTTTTGAAAAAGTACTGCCACTGCTCACTGTCCTGGGGCGTCGTGTTTTACATACCGGTCCTATTGGAAGTGCTTCAGTTCTCAAAGTCATCACCAACTACCTGGCAACGGTAAATCTTTGCTCAATTGCCGAGGCGCTAACGGTTGCTAAGAGAGCGGGTATGGATCTCAATACTACTTATGAAGCGATCAAAATTTCGTCCGGTAACTCGTTCGTTCATGAAACGGAGTCTCAAGTAATTCTGAACGGTAGCCGCGATATCAGCTTCACAATGGATCTGGTCATTAAGGATGTTGGACTGTTTGATGAGTTGGGCAGGGATCATGGCGTTCCCTTGGAAATTTCTCCTCTAATCCTTGATATATTTAGGGACGGTCAGGAGCGCTATGGTGCCCGGGAACTGTCCCCGAATATTATTCGTAGGCTGGAAGATGCATGTGGCGTTGATGTTCTAGCACCCGGTTTTCCTGCTGAAATAGTGGATGATGAGCCAGAAAAAATAGGCGCCGAGATTATTCCAGCCCACCGTAGTGCATAGCCTGAAAGCCAAAAAATAATCTAGGGACTACACGCGATAAGTCCTTTGAGTGTCGAACAAATTACCAATTAAATGTCGAAGGAGTGAGTTATGATGCGAGTCTCCTTATTTGATGAAGGCTTGGAAATTCCGATTGAAGGCGAGGTTGCCTATTTCAATTATTATTGGTTGCGAGATAATTGTCCCAGTTCATGGGATGGCATAACGCAAGAACGCATATTTGACATACTTGATGAGCCCGATGACATTCAAATTAGGCAAGTTGAAGCCGATGACCATGCATTGAATATCATATGGCATGACGGCCATGAAAGTCGATTTGAACTGACGTGGCTGGTCCGCTGGTATAAAGAGCGATCCCACGAAGATTTGGCCATTCGTCACAGGACCCCATGGTATTGTGATCATTACAAGAAAATGGCTCGTTTCGATTTTGACGATTTACTGGAAAACCCTGCAAGTGTCGTTGGCTGGACGGAAAAATTACTGGATGAAGGGGTTGCGCTTGTTCAAAACATGCCATCCTCCAACAAGGAACTGGAACATCTTTGTGAATTGATTGGTGTGGTTCGCCCTTCTTTTTCTGGATATGCATTTGATGTGTTTTCAAAAAAGAACCCTGAAAATCTTGCCTATACCAGTAGGGCACTGGAATTGCATACTGATTTACCGCCAGAAGAACTAGCGCCCGGAATTCAGTTTTTACATTGCCGTACAAATGATGCGGAAGGCGGCGATAGCCTTTTCGTAGATGCTGTATCGGTTGCGAACGCACTGAAGGAAACGTACCCTGAATATTTTGATATTCTTACCAGCTATAAAGTGCCCTTTCGTTACACAACGAAACATCATGATGTACGCGCTAAGCAAAGAATAATAGAAATCGATGAGGATAACGGAGAAGTAAGTGGGATAAATTTTAGCCAACATCTGTCCGATATATTTGATTTACCGCAACGTATCCTGGACGTGTTTTATCCTGCTTTTCGCAAATTTGGACAGATGATGCAGGATCCAAGATATTTAATGAGATTCCGTCTCAATGGAGGTGAATGTATTGTTTTTGACAATCATCGTATAGTTCATGGTCGCTCCTCATTTAAAGACGGGAGCGGGGACAGGTTTCTTCGTGGATGCTATGTTGGTCGTGGGGACCTTCGGAGCACTTATCGCGTACTTCGGGCGAAATACCCTAAGGAGTCTCTTCTCATTTGTGAAACCGGAACTTAAGGATAAAAAATGATGTCCGGAACTGATCTACGTGTTGATTTAGCAGCTGCTTTCAGACTCATCCATGAATTTGATATGCACGAATCCGTAGCTAATCATCTTAGTGCTGCTGTGTCCTCTGACGGGAAGAAATTCTTGATGAACCGGCGATGGATGCATTTTTCTAAAGTGACAGCAAGCAATCTGCAATTTCTCGACAGTGAGGACCCAAGTATCATGCAAGGTGACGATGCTCCTGATGTCTCAGCTTGGAGTATTCATGGAAATTTGCATGGGGCTGTCTCATCCGCTCGCGTTATTCTTCATGTACATCCGACTTATGCAACAGTTTTGTCGACGCTCAAGGATCCCAGCATTCTACCTATCGATAACAATACGGCACGATTTTATGGAAAAATTACTTACGATAATGATTTTGGCGGACTAGCTGATAGCGATGAAGAGGGGCGCCGTATTACAAAACTAATCGGTGGAAAATCAGTGTTAATGATGGGTAATCATGGCGTTACAGTAATTGGCGAGACAATCGCAGAAGCATTTGAAGACTTATACTACCTTGAAAAAGCGTGCAAAACGATGGTTTTAGCATATTCAACCGGACAGCCGCTAAACGTAATGTCTCATGAATTGGCGATGAAAACGGCGGAAAGCTGGAACGCATTTCGGGGGGCTTCCTTTGCCCATTTCGAACACTTGAAGTCAATGTTGGATGAAAAGGATAGCTCATACAGAGGCTAGATTTTTGCAGCCTTCTCCACAAAAAATGGAATCGAACAATTCCTTCGTGTTTTCCCGAAAGTAGAAGTTGTTGGAGTTGTTGGGATATTCTGGGAATTGCTATTAATTGACATTGGCAGTTATTGCAATCAGATTGAAACGAGATCGAATTCTGGGCAGCTCAATGAACAATATAATGAAAGATTTCCAAAGACTGCTAGTGGAAATGTTAAACTGCTCGCAGGGCCTTTCTTTACAAGGTAAAAAAGCTTCCCATGAAATCTCGCAGCTGCTTGCTTTGGACGTTAGTTCTGATTTAGGGGAAAAGCGAGCCAACCCCTTGCGTGAAGAACTAGAATATGTCGCTAAACACATTGACGAATTGCCTGCTGACGCCCGTAGGCTAGCAAATGCGTTTATTGAACTCTCAGACCAGCTTCCGTGGTACCAGCGGTCCGCTCCAGATTTTCCAGCATTCGAGTATGGCCATGCAAATGCGCAATTTATCGGCCCAAAGGGAATACTGAAACGGGAAGATGTAATTGTAGGCGTAACGATTATGCGGCCGGGTCTAAAATACCCGGACCATCACCATCCACCCGAAGAAATTTACATTGTTCTTAGTGAGGGACAATGGCGCCAAGAAGATAACCCTTGGAAAACACCAGGTCTTGGTGGGTACGTTTATAATCCACATGATATTCTACATGCTATGAAATCAGCAGAAACACCACTGTTTGCTATTTGGTGTTTGAAACCATAAAGAGGGCACAGTATATCTCATCGAAATAAGCCGTTATCATTTTCTAGAGCTTGGTATACAGCTAGACCTGCCTAGCGGATGAGCTTCCGCCAGTTACCTTTAAACTGTATGCTGATACTTATTGCCGATTAATTGAATGTGTCCTTCCTGCTCTTTCTGTGTGTGCCCAGAGTTTCCATCAGTTGTTGTTCGGTAAATGGTTTAGTTAGTATGCCGTTCATACCAGCCCTAATAAACTCAGCATGACTTTCTACAAATGCCTCAGCTGTTAGGCCAACAATTGGAAGTGCTTCCCCGCTAGGGGTTGAACGGATAATTTTTGTTGCCTCAATACCGTTCATTTCAGGCATGTGAATGTCCATCAGAATAAGATCCGCCCATTGTTCTCTCGCAGCGTCGACAGCTTGCTTGCCATTTTCAACACGCTTTACGTTGTGACCAGCCTTTTTCAAGAATGACAACGCAATTAGAGCGTTTACATCATTATCTTCTGCAATAAGCACATTTAAAGGCTCAGTCGGATGCGTTTTGTAAGTTATGTCTTTCAAAAGTACAGCCTCGGCGTCCTCCGCACTTGCTTTGTTGAATGGAATTGAAACGTCAAATGAGGAACCTTTACCCAGTTCACTCGTGACTTTAATGGTGCCGCCCATTAATTCAGTTAGCTGTTTGACTATGGAAAGACCTAGACCTGTACCACCGTGTTTTCGTGTGATCGAACTGTCTTCCTGAGTAAAAGCGTCAAAAATGGCATCAATTCTATCTGGGGCGATCCCGTTGCCGGTGTCTGACACTGTAAAATGCAATTGGTGGCGTTTTATGTCAGGACTTTGATCATCTGTATGACCATCGTTATCAATGGTTAATACGACACTGCCGCTGTTAGTAAACTTGATTGCGTTGCTTAACAGGTTCCACAAAATTTGCCGCATTCGCACAGGATCACCAAAAAGCGCAAGATCCGCACTGTCCTCCTCTATTACCCTCAGTTTTAGACCTTTTTCATCTGCCAAACTTTGAAATGGAGAGGCTATGATCGATATTAGGTTTTTCAGGTTAAACGCTTTCTCTTCAAGTTCTATCCCTCCGGCCTCAATTTTGCTAATTTCGAGAACATCATTGATGATTGCCAATAGGGTGTGACCCGATGAAAGGATTATTTCCACTTTCTGTTTTTGGTCTTTGTCGAGATCTGTGTCGGTTAGTAACTGTGCGAGCCCCAAGACCCCATTTAAGGGTGTGCGGATTTCATGGCTCATTGTCGACAGAAAGTTCGATTTTGCAATACTGGCAGATTCAGCTTTTTCTGTAGCACTAATTAGCGCCAATTCACTTTCTTTTTTCCCCGTAATATCAGTGCAAATAGCGACGTATTGGGTTGGATTTCCGTGTTCATCGGGAAAGGGGACCATGGTAGCACTGATCCAAAAATATCCTCCGTCTTTCCGCCGGTTCTTTAATTCGCCATACCAAATTTTTCCGTCGACGATTTGGCTCCATAATTTACAAAATAGGTCGGAAGAATGCTCATCGGATTTCAAAAGACGATGATTTTGGCCCAATAATTCTTCTTGCTTGTAACCGCTGATCAGGCAAAATCTGTCGTTGGCATAGGTTATGTTGCCATATACATCTGTTATGCTAACGATAGCGTGCTCATCAAGGGCGTGTTTCTGAAAATTGAGTTCCTGTACCGTCTTATTGAGGTCCTCCTCAGTTTGCTTGCACTTGATCAGGGCCATTTTGAAACCAGTCACTGTTTTTGCCATCTGATCAATTTCAAAAATGTGAGAATGATCTTCGACTTTAACCGAATAATCCCCCTTTATGAGCCTAGTCATGGCCGACGTCATATTGCCAATGGGGCCGGTAATTCGGCGCGTCATCCAGGAAAATAAGGCTATAAGGACAATTCCAGCACCAACAATGCTGGCGACGATGGCATTGCTGAGTTCGTTAGCAAGTGACATTTGATTTGTAATGTCGGTGCTTAATTCCAGAACACCGCGTACATCACCGAGCTTCCAGTCAATTTTTGGCGAGAGTGCGTGATTATTGTGACAATCAACACATGCTTGTGTCTGCATTACATCTGCTATTGCCACGCGCATTACAGTGGTTTCGCCAACTTGGAATGTGTCGGAAACTGTTTTTTTCGATCCTTTTGTGAATAAATCCCATGCGTTGGATTGAAAAGGGTCGAGACGCCTTAATTTCCTGTTGGGGAAGGGATAAGCACTATAAAGAGAGAGACTAGCACCGTCTTCTTCCTCCATTATTTTGCTGAGATCGTGGATCATGGTTGCTGGTAATGGAATTTTACCAGCATCATTCTTATGATCGTAATCTGGTGCTAAGGAGCTGCCAGCCTTGACTTTTTTGACCACGTATTTCGTGTAATAACCACGTAATTTTATAAATTGCCCTAAGGAATTTATTGATGTCTCAAGGACGCTTTTTCTAATGTTCTCGCGAATAATTGACGGCACCAAAACCATGGTGCCAACCATCATGATTACCATCATCACGATTACGGGTAATATGATTTGAGAACTGAGCCGTCTAGATGTTCTATTCATTGCTAATCCATGATTAGAGCTTTGATGTGAATATAGAAACAACTAGATATGCAGCTTTAAAGACTATGATCGTTCAATATTAAAAATGTATTAAGTTCGATTAAAGCCACAGTCTGTTATCGCGACGACCGGCCAAATGACACGGCTCGGCGGATAAACGCCAAAGAGACTAGATGCAAAGGTCGACAAAATTTCGCTGACCCATTTGTAAAAACTCTCTCGCGCTTGATTAAAATCTACATGAAGGAGGACTAATCTCCCTCCGTACAGGCTTCCAAGATCATCACCTATTGCCAAATTTGACCAGATGTTGCTTGAAGACTTCAGTCAAGTAATCGCTTCGATTTTGACCGGCGAGAATTTGCTGTCTCCTTCCCTTGGCGTCAAATAACAACAGAGTAACGTGGGCAACTTCGTGAGTTGCCGCAAGAGCCCGACCTTCCGAACTTCTGATATTGGCTACAAGATACTGCAACTTTCCTTCGTCGAAGTTTTCCAGTGCTTTTCGTGCTTCGCGCTGCAGGGCAATACATTTGGGGCATTGCGGGTCGTGAATCTGGATGATTGTCGGTATCCCGTTTCCTAATCTTGTTAGGTCATGTTCATCCAATGTCGCCATGACGTCATCAACAATAAACCAAGCACCCCCAACAACAACGGCAGTCGCTATTGTGCCATTTCGAACGTTGCTTAAGAAGTCACGACGCGTTGGGGCTTTTTTCGAAGCCGCATTGGAGTGTGTTCCAGTTTGATTTTTCTTTTTTGAGAGTTTGTGCTTTTGTTGTTTCATGGTTCGCATCTTTTTCCAGTCAATACTTTACTGAACATTGCTGAACATAAGTTGCATGTCTCATCACAGCTTCTCACATATCAGTGATTGAGCACTCGTGATGGCATTCGTGTGGACCAGAACGGGCATACGATTGAGGGCTTTCGATATCAACATATTGCGCTGCTTGTTATATAAGTAATATCATCTGTAGTATTGTTGAGCTTGTAATCGTCCGCAAAGTGTCATGATAATTGGGGGAGTAAGATGACATCGAATGATAGGATAGCCGGACTGGATTACGTTCGAAGTGCAGCAATTCTGTTCGTTATGATTTTTCATTACGAGGTTTATTATGGCGGCCCAAAGTGGTTAGAACCGCTTGCTCGATTTGGTTGGACTGGTGTCGATCTGTTTTTTGTACTCAGTGGTTTTCTGATCACTCGAATGCTAATGCGCGAATATGCCGAAACGAATGGAATGCGTTTTTCGAGATTTTACTTGAACCGAGCTTTGCGGATTTTGCCAGTTTATTTTTTCATCCTCGCTTTATACTTTCTAGTACCGGTTTTAGGAGAGGGGAGAGGATTGCAACCACTCTGGCGTTTCCTGACTTTTACCCAAAACTTACCAGTAGATTTACATTCGAATTCCTTTTCGCACGCTTGGTCGCTTAGCGTGGAGGAGCATTTCTATCTTTTGTTTCCGTTGATCCTGTTTGGTGTGTGGTCATTGAAGTTAGGATCCAAAGTGGTTTGGTTGATATTGACGATACTTTTACTGGGTATCGTAATTAGGTATGTCGCTTGGTCAGAATTAGTTGAGATGACTTCTGGACGTGCCAAAATTGGGGCGGGTTTGAAATGGATCTATTATCCGAGTTACAGTCGTTTTGATGGTTTGCTGTTTGGAGTGGCGATCGCTGTTGTGACACTGCGTTGCCCTAAACTCGTCTCAGTTTGCGTAAAACTTAAATGTTTAGTTATCGGGATTGGTTTAAGCTCGCTTACACTTGCATGGATCATGGTAGACGGGAAAATATTAAGACCTGAGTCTTTCGATTTACTGCCAACACTGTTTCTTTATCCAATGATTTCCTTAGGTTATGGTTGTCTTGTCATGGTGGCAGCCAATGCAAATTGGTCCTCTCACACTCTTTTCGCACGACTAGCCAGTAATTTGGCAGCATGGTCCTATTCAATTTATTTGGTTCATAAAATCATCAACCATCTGATCAACACACAGCTCATTCATATCGTCGCTCTCTCGGAAGAAACTCGATATATTATCAGCTTAATTCTGGCCATAGGCGCAGGTGCGGTGCTTTATTATACGGTTGAGAAACCGTTTCTTCTTCTACGCCGACGTCTTAACGATCGTTGGGCGGAAAGAGCTGTTATCATATCCTGACTTAGTCGTATGTGATATTGTTTGAGAGTACTTTATTAATTACTATTTCTGAGCACCAAACAAAGAAATCACCCTCAAGGAATTAGAATGCCAAAAACGCCGAAGGAAATTGTCGAGTGCTTCTATCACGAAGTCTGGAACAACGCTGATGAACATGCTGCTCGTGAAATTTTGGATGAAAATTTTCGTTTCAGAGGATCTTTAGGCCCTGAAAAACGGGGGCAGGATGGCTTCATTAGTTACATGCGCTCAATTCACGAAGCTCTGCGGAACTATCGTTGCATCATAGAAGACATTGTTACTACTGAGACTAGGGTAACGGCAAGGATGACTTTCAAAGGAACGCATCAGGCGAAGTTCTTTGATGTTGAGGCGACTGGGCGAGAAATTATGTGGGCTGGGGCTGCATTCTTCACCATAGTTGACGGGCGTATCCTAGAGCTATGGGTGTTGGGAGACATAGACAGCGTCAAACAGCAATTAGGCAGCACGGCCTCTTTTTCCGACTAGGCTGCGCTAGAGTTATGGGTGATCATATTCATCAATCAATTTTTCAAATGTTCCGTCCATTTTTATTTGCTGAAGGCCCTCATTGAAAGCTCTCACCAGCTTCTCGTGCCGCGAATGCTTTTTTGAGAAGGTGCAAAAATATTTTGATACTTTCAAGGGAGGATTCAAGGCAGTTAATGAATTAACGTCATTGGGAAATTGATCTTTAAGATAAGCGTGAATAACTTTTCTTTGTTCTACTAATAAGTCAATTCTGTCCGCAAGTAGCATTCTGATCATTACATCCGGAGAGGGGAGAGCCACTTTTCCAAGATTATCAGCGGCATCGAATTCTTTACTGATCGCCGCCCCTCTAATCATGCCAATACTATAAGGTCCTAAATCTGATAAATCGGAATATTTAATGATCGATTTTTGTCTTTTGAATAAAACGACTTCAGTCTGTCCAATGCTTTCCGAATATAGCATGGTTTCAGCTCGCTCTTTTGTATAATACGCAGCCAAAAGCGCTTCTTCGTGACCTTTCACAACTTTGTCCAGTGCCCTATTCCAAGGCATGTAAACGACTTCTATCTCATAACCTACTCTTTTGAAGGCTTCTGTAGTAATGGCGACCAAATAGCCATTTTTCTTGTGTGTGTCCGTGACAAAACTGATTTTTTGGTTTTGGGAAATTGCTTCAGAGGTTAGAAAAACTAGAAAAAGAAGGCACGCTGAAACGAGTCTAATAGTATTTCTGAACAATTCACTATTGAGAATACTGATTATCAAAATATTTTACTGCCTTCATTCCAATATACATATTGAAATTAGGTCAATTTTTTCAAAATTCCAGATCTTAAGATAAAGATGGTGATCTTAGTTAGTTAAGTTTTCGGAGCTAAATGAAATGCCGGATCATTGTAAGATCTATGTCTATTTTGCTGTCAGCCGACGTAGACCTGATGATCGGTTATATGTTTACGCTTTTTAAGTAACAACAACTCAACAACGACTAGGTTGATCACCCACCCCGCGCCCATGAGAAGAGCTCTTGGGAGTTCGTCCGGCATGCCGACGACCAATATCCATGGAATGTGTGTAAAAAGCTGTGTTCCCGCTGCGGCCCCTAAGGCATAACCACGCATCATCCAAGCTTGGTGTTGGACGATGTTTCTCCTTTGTATAGCAATAACCCCCATAATGATTGACAGAAGCATCAGCGAACCAAAGAACATTCTAAATGCATATAGAAGTTCGCCGTCGATTTCTGGTAGAGCGTAAAAATGGGACATCCATAGGCCAGTGAGAGCGGCAATGCATCCGTTCGGTACCAAAACTACGCTTGCTTTACGATGAAATTTTGGCCATCGGAGACGAATACTGCGAGTAAATTGAAAAGCACCCAACACAATAAAAGTAGTGGAGCCAAGTATATGCAAAACGACAGGCATCGGTGTCTCAATGAAGCGAATATTATCTGGTGTTACTTCCATTCCACTGGCCAACCCAAACAAACGAAATAAGCCATTTACTAATGTAAAAAGGCAGAGGGTTATCAACATCGCTGGTATGAACCAGTCGTTTTTATTCAATGATTTCATGTTCCAATTCCTTTTCGGAACATTCTACATATGCATTTATCGAATGTAATTGTAAAAATATGTATACGTGATATGCAAATACGTATGATTAAGCAGACTGCATCATTTGACTGGAATCACGCTCGTGCTTTCTTTACTACAGCTGAGGAAGGATCACTTTCTGCTGCTGCCAAAGTCCTTGGATTGACACAACCCACATTGAGCCGTCAAGTTGCAGCACTAGAGGAAGATCTTGGAGTTACCTTGTTTGAACGAGTTGGTCGATCATTGTCTCTCACACAATCGGGTATAGAGCTCCTCGATCATGTGCGAACAATGGAGGAGGCAGCTGGGCGTGTCACTCTTACAGCTTCAGGTCAGTCTCAATCAATCGAAGGACAGGTTAGCATTACTGCAAGTGAACTGATGTCGACTTATATTCTGCCGCCAATTCTGAAGAAAATGCGTGACGTCGCTCCGATGGTTGAAGTGGAAATCATTGCGTCAAATAGTATTCAAGATCTAACACGACGGGACGCAGATATTGCTATCCGGCACGCTCGCCCAGACCAGCCTGATTTAATTGCAAAACGGGTAGGTGAAGTGTCGGCTCACCTATATGCTTCTTCCGGTTTCCTTGAGGAATTCGGTCGCCCTAGATCTACAATCGAACTGTCGAATGCTGACTTTATTGGAATTGAGCATGCTGATCGATTAATTCCTAGCTTAAATGCCGTTGGTTTATCCCTGACCAAGCGTAATTTTAGACTGATTTCAAATAGTAGCGTTGTAGCCTTGGAATTAGTGAGGCAAGGTTTAGGTATTGGACTTATTGCAAATGAAGTTGCTGCACGTTGCCCCGATTTAGAGCGTATTTTACCGGAAATCGAGCCGATTGTAGGTCCTATTTGGCTAGCTACTCATCGGGAACTTCACACCAGTCGCAGAATAAGATTGGTATTTGATTTTCTATCCGATGCTTTTCGTGAATTTAGGCGGCCCTATGGATGATCCAATGAAATCAGAAATTGGATTTGTCTAGCCAAAAATGAGACCCCGATACCTATGATCATGGTAGTTTGAACGCTCTGGAAGGATTCCTTCTACTTTGGGAAAGCGTCAGCGGCGGTGAAAGTGATCAACACATTGAACTTCATTGAGATCATGACCAAGCCGGTTACAGTTAGGGCAGGGTAGCTGATGAAGTAAATCGAGAGTGTCCAGAGTACCGCAAGATTAAAGACAAAAAGGACTTTATTGATATCAGGCCCCTCAATTACGCCCTTGATAGTTGCAAAACGAACTTGATTGCGATCAATTTGGCAGGAAACAGATTGAATTCAATCCCTACACCGCGCGTCATTTGGTCACATGCGCACTGAACGTTGGTGACCTAGGTTACTTTTACCGCACTATTAGCATTGTGATATTAATTGCACGAGACGTTATTGATTTGCCTTTTTCCAAGCTCCAAGAGCAAGAGCCAAAGTTGGAATTATGCCGTAAAAAAACAAACTGCCTGAAACGCAGTATAAAATAGTTTGGTAATCTGCCTGACCATTTTGAAAGGCATAGTACCCAATTCCTGCTGCAATAAAGAGACGCCCTACACTGGCAAATACCGGCCAGAAAACAGCATGGGCACCTTGTGAGGCAAAGTAGAGGGAAAGACCAAGTCCGAAGAACGCATAAGCGGGGCCTACAATAGCCAGATACTGTGCTGCGGCCTCAAAAACGATGGTGTCTTCAGTGAAAATACCGGCCCATCCTTCTGGTACTATAGCGACAAACAAGCCGATCACACCGCATATCAAGAATGAGAGACCACCCCCAATCCAACCTATGTTTTGGGCCCGGTCGATTTGACCGGCACCAATGTTGCTTCCCACAAGTGAAATCATGGCGGCACCAATCCCAAAAACAATTGGAATTAGGATAAATTCAAGGCGGGCACCAATACCAAATCCTGCAAGTGCGCTTTCACCAAATCTGCTAACCATTGATGTGACCAAAACAATGGTTGATATTGAAAGGAAGGGGTTAATGCCTGCTAAGCCACCGACTTTAACAAGTTCTCGTGCCATGTTGGGATCCCACTGCAGATTGTCCCTCGAAAATCGAATGCCACTTTTCCCTGATCGGAGTTTGAGGAAGCAAATAGCCGCGCCTATTCCAGCAGCGATTACGGTGCCCCAGCCTATTCCACTAAGACCGAGAGCGGGAAGTCCAAACCAACCAAGAGATAAGGCGCCACTTAACATTATTTGACATGTTGCTGTTATAACCATTGCAAATGCGGGTGTTTTCATATCGCCTGCACCGCGTAACAGGCTGCTGAAAATATTAAAGTACCATAAGGTGAAAACACCGGAAAAGACAACGTTGGAATAAGATAGAGCGTGTTTTAAGCTGTCACCAGAAGCACCAATAGCCGTGGCGATGTCTACAGCCCAGAATTTTTCAGCGGCAAAAAAGATAAGGGAGGCAATTAAGGCGAGGGTTGTTGCATGCCAGACAATACGATTGGCTCTATCAACATTCCCGGCGCCCATTGCGCGGGCGGTCGTCGCTGCAATAACACCGCCGATCGATCCGGCACCCAGCATGTTCATGAGCATAACTAGAGGGAATAAAACCGCAAAACCAGCCAGAGCCGAAGTCCCAATTTCGCCGACGTACCACATTTCTGCAATGGATACGCAAGACATAACAAAGAAGCCGATCATATTCGGCGCGGCCAACTTTAAAAGGGTGGGAGTAATCGGCGCATTCAGGAAGGCTGTTTGTCTTGCATCCGCAGTAGTCATGATTTCCGTCCTGTATGTCGACATTTTGTAAGTCTTGTTATTATTTGTCTTTAGTAAGTTCAAAAAATGAACTTGTCAATAATTGAGTGAATGGTAAACTCTAGGGAAGTAAGGAAAAGGACGGTTATGAAACTGCAGAATTTGAAAGCTGAACCATGTTCGGTTGCACGTACGATGTCTGTGATTGGTGAAAAATGGACAATCTTGATATTGCGTGAGTGTTTTCGGAACACAACCCGTTTCGATCAGTTCGAAAACGCCCTAGGCCTACCGCGTGCCTTGTTGGCCGCGCGATTAAAAACTCTGCTGGAAGAGGGGGTGGTGGAAAAGAAAGCTGACCCTGCACACGCCGGCCGGTTTGATTACATTCTTACAGAAAAGGGAAATGATTTACGGCCCGTACTGCTAACGATGCTGGCGTGGGGAGACAAATATATGACTGAGCAGCCAACAATGATAGTTAAGCACACGCAATGTGGAAGTGAGATTGTGCCTCGACTTTATTGTCCTGACTGTCAAGAGGAACTGAAAACTGAAGATATCAGGGTCGTGCCGCTAATTCATTCTGATAAACTGGTCGTTAAGTAATATCGAGCTTGCCTCAGTGGTTCGACTAACCCATATTTGATTGTACTAATTTGATGCTAGGGAATAATTATGGTGGATAAATTTCGTGATATCAATCGGCGGAAATTAATTGCTGGAGGCAGCGCAGCGCTACTGATCTCCACAGTACAGCCTGCTTTCTCCATGGAAAGTAACATGAAGGAAGCCGTGCGAGCACTGGCGGGCAAAGTTTTCTTTTCACAAGATCGACCGGGGCGATGGAAGGGCAAAGAGAATGGCCATGTTCCCCTGATAAAAATTGATAAAGACAATACCAACATTCTTGTGCGCGCAGCTACTAACCACCCTATGCAGCCTAATCATAATGTCATTAAACATGTGCTTATGGATGATGATCTCAACTTCATTCAAGAGCAGGTGTTTGATCAACAGTTTGACATGCCCCGCTCAAGGTTTGAGCTGAATGGTTATAAAGGCCGCCTTTATATAGGATCCTTATGTAACCTTCACGATAATTGGATCAATTGGGTCGACGTATAATTAAGGGCACTACAAAATCTGGAGACGGATTGGTGATTGTCACAGAACTACGCGCACTACACGCGTTTCATATCATATTCTGCTGATTTCCCAATTTTTGTTGTTTTATTCCTCGAAAATATGAGCGCTCCTATTGGGGTTCTCTAAAACGTCCCCATATCTTTGAGAACCAGCTGTAAGGGATATACAAATGAGTTCCTCTCCCGCAATGCTACAATCTGATGCTAATACTATCGACGATAAAACCTATCATATCGCCGTGGCCCCCTTAGGGCAACGACTGCGGGCGTATGCAGGTGCTGTCTGTGTGCTTGATAGTAATAATGTTTTAGTCATGCGGGAAACTCACCTAACTCCTGTTTATTACGTTCCTCAAGACGATATTGATATGTCGCTATTTGAGAGCTCTGATTTTCAGACTTTTTGCCCGTTTAAGGGAAATTCTACCCATTGGAACCTTAAGGTAGATGGAAAGTTGTATGAGAAAGCGGCGTGGAGTTATCAACACCCCTTGCCTGAAGCAAGATCAGTTTCAGGATATCTGGCTTTTTATGGAACAGGCATCGACCGATGGCTTATCGGAGCTGAAGAACAAGAGTTTGAAGGCCCGAAGCTACAGTTCAAGGAGCCAAAAAATCTGATTGAGTGGCTGGTCCGTGGCGCGTGGAGCGCCGAAAATTCGGCTGAGCTCACAAACCAATTAGGGCTAAGGTTATTGGAAACAGGTATTCCGGTATCTCGGGTTAATGTTGCAATCCGTCAGCTTCATCCTTTGCTAGCCGGTGAAGGATATGTTTGGAACAAAAACAACAGCACGACAGAGACTTTTCAATTTAGCCATGAAGCGTTAGATACTGATCAATACCAAAAAAGCCCGATGAAACTGGTTTCCGAAGGCTTGGGTGGTATCAGGCAACGTTTGAATGCCGGGAAAATGGTTTTTGATTTTCCTATCTTGGACGATTTGAAGGAACAGGGTGCCACTGATTATGTTGCTATGCCTCTCCATTTTTCTGATGGAAAAATTCATAATTTATCCTTGACGTCGGATCACCCTGACGGGTTCACCACGGGCCATTTGGGGCAAATTTTTGAGGCTTTGCCAATTATCAGCCGAATGTACGAGCTGCATTTGCTGAAATCCAATTCGCAAACACTTTTGCAAACATATTTGGGTACTTCTGCCGGCAATAAGGTGTTGATGGGGTCAACTAAACGCGGTGATGGTGAGACTATCCATGCTGTGATTACGTATATTGACTTGGTTGGCTCAACTCAGCGGACCGAACAGCTGGGTCAGAAAAAATATCTTAAACTGCTGGATGAATTCTTTGAATGCGCTGGGACGCCTGTCATAGACAATGGTGGTGATATTCTGAAATTCATGGGGGATGGCATATTGTCGATTTTCCCCATTCAAGAAAATTCAGATAGCTCTGTTAAGCAAGCCTGTCAAAACGCTGTTCAGGCGGCTCGACAAACAATTGCGTCGCTGGATAAGCTAGAATTCAGCCCAAAAATCGCCTGTACAATTGGCGTTCATATTGGTGAAGTCATGTATGGGAATGTAGGCTCCCCGCAACGGCTGGACTTTACGGTAATTGGCTCTGCCGCTAACGAAGTTGCCCGCATTGGCGATAGCTGTAAGAACGCTGATGAAGCTATGTTGATATCTGAAGGTGTTGCAAAATATATTGATTTTTCAACCCATTCAAAGGGAGTTTTTAATTTAAAAGGCGTCTCGAAGGGTATGGAATTATACGCGTTGGACGACAGCAAAACCTAAACTTGTGCAAGTAAATAGATGATAAGATCTGGCTTAAAAACTCTCCCAAATAACAAATCTCCTCGTGATTTGAAGTGACGGTAAATCAATTGCCGTGTCATGCCTTACTGCTTTTGCAATATCTTGAAGCCTAGAAATAGACGATATTCTTTGATAGAGAATGTAGTAGATAATAAAAACAATGGATGGCTCAATGACCGACATATCAGGAAATTCTGTTAAATATAACTTCGGACCCTTACATTCAGCGATGCAGAGATACGTTGACCAGGATCTATTTGCAGGGATTTCATCTGCTGTGCTTGTTGGCAACGATGTCGTTGACATGCATTGTGTAGGTTTGGCGGATCGAGAGGCTGGTATTGCTCTGCGGACGGATCATATTTTTCGGATTTTTTCCAATACTAAGCTGGTTACTTCAATCGCAGTGTTGATGTTGATGGAAGAGGGGCATTTTCAACTTGATGACCCTATTGAAAAATTTGTCCCACAACTGGGAAATCGGCGGGTATTACGGCCTGACGCTATAACTATTGCTGACACTGAGCCCGCGGCAAGTTCTATAACGATCCGTCAATTGATGACGCACACTTCTGGATTAAGTTACGGCTTTTTGGATCCGGGGAAATTGATTTCCAAACTCTATTCAGACCACAAAGTTTTTGATCCGACAAAACCCCTATCTGATCTAATTGATACCCTTGAAGAATTACCGCTTGTTTTCCATCCTGGCGCCTCTTGGGAATATTCTGTCGCAACAGATGTGTTGGGGTATTTGGTTGAAGTCGTCAGCGGACAAACGCTTGATGTCTTTTTTGCCGAGCGTATTTTCAAGCCACTTGGGATGGTTGACACGGATTTTTGGTGTCCCTCGGAGAAACAAGACAGGTTATCCGCTTATTACGCGGGTGCCGATATCATGGAGCCTATGAAAAGCGGTCTCACCCGAACAGAAAACTCTCCCCATCTCGGCGCCTTCGTTAAACCTGCCATAAAACTCTCTGGGGGAGGTGGGCTGGTCTCAACGTTACCGGATATGATTGCCTTAATCCGAAGCCTACTGCCTGGCGGACAAAGGTTATTACAGCCATCTACGTTGGAAATGGCAAATACTAATCAATTGCCACAAGGCAAAAATATTAGATTTGCCGGCATTGGGGAAATGCCGGGCAGAGGATATGGTTTGTTAGGATCTGTAATTGTTTCACCTCACGGCAAGGATACCAAAAATGTTGTGGGGGAATACTGGTGGGGAGGGATAGCAGGAACGCAATGGTGGGTATCCCCTGAGAACAATCTCGCTGGTCTTATAATGACGCAAAGAGTTATGGGTTTTGCTCATCCATTTGCTGCAGACTTAAAAAGGCACATTTACACGGCTATAGGTGCATAGAGATTTGAAGCTCGTGTTCTCACCTCTTCTTCTACATAGGGGGTAGATGTATCATGAGGCGTGTCTTTGTATCCTCCAATTGCTTCATCGGATCAGAAATATCACAAGCAATGGGGGCCTTGTTTTCTTTGGAAGTAAAAATAACGAATTGAGCTAACAATTTCTTGAATGGACCGAGCGTGTTCTCGGTTTTTTGATCGAAGTTTGAGCTTGGAATTTTTCTGTTGGCCATCGGGTTCTCCAGTCATTAGGTGGCTTTATTTGACAATATTCTATATGCGAATAAAATTGCCTATATTCGTAACTAACTATTCAAAGATGAATACATGGACTGGAATCAAATAAAGGTATTTGCCGCGGTGGCGTCGATAGGCTCGCTATCCGGTGCCGCGCGAGAACTTGGGATTAGTCAACCGACTGCTGGCCGGTATGTGGAGGCATTGGAGAAAGAGCTAAACGTTCGTCTTTTCGATCGGGAACCACGAGGGTATGCAATCACCGCAGAAGGAGAACGATTGCTGCCACAAGTGGCGGCAATGGAGCGGGCAGCCTACGCTTTAACAGAAATTCAAAATCTGCCGAACGATCAACTCGTTGGAACAGTTAGAGTAACCGCTGCTGAATTTTCGAGCCGCTTTATCGCCCGGAGATTGGCTGATATGAGAGAACAGTTACCCGGAATCTCTCTTGAAATGCTGACAACGAACAAAACTGTAAATATGTCCAGACGCGAAGCTGATATTGCAATTCGGGCAAGTCTGCCGACCAGCGGTGATTTGCGTGCAAAACCAGCCTATACCTGTCATATGGCAGCATATGCCAGTCGGGCTTATGTTGATGCTCATCCAGAAGTGCTGACCGAAGAAAGGTATAAGGTCTGTGACTGGATTGTATTGCTGGAGAGGTTCGCCGCAGATAGTGCTTTCAAAAGTTTCTTGCGGGAGAAAAAGCAGGTAAACCGTTTTCCAATTCAGTGTGCCTCAATTCATACTGTACTGGAGGCGGTTCTTGGTGGAGCCGGGGCAGCGTTATTATTTACAGAATATGCGTCAGATATTCCTGATCTAGTGCAGGTATCTCCCATAATAGATGAATTGGAGATGACATTTTGGATGGTGGCTCATACCGAAGTGCTGGTGCAGCCCCGTGTGCGTGCCGTTTGGGATTGGCTGGATAAAACAATGAGACGAGATTTTAAGTAATACCTACGATCTACAGGACAGGCAGAGCGATGAATATCTGCCCTCATAGCGGTTCGGCTCCACATGACATATCGTGCAAGACCAGCTGTGCTGTAGAAGTTTTATTCTGCCTCATGCAAAATAAAATGTACGTTTCAGCAGCTCTCTCGATTGGATAAGGTCGCGGACAGAGGTTTTCTGCCCGCAATATATTGGAATGTGAACTTCTTATGAGCTGAGAAGCTGAAAGTTCCAGTCTGCTGCTGCATTTCGCAGGTCATGAACATGAGAGAGCTCTGGATCATTTCGCCAAGCAATCGCGTTTTCTTCGTTATCAAAACTAATGATAACGATAAGATCATTTGCTTCAGTTGTGCCGTCTAGGGCAATAAGGTTTGTACTTTTGCTAACCAATGCGCCGCCATATTTTTTGAGCGCGTCACCGGCGTATTTGCCATATTCTGCCAAAGCTTCTTTGTTGATGCCACGAGCTTGGCCAATACAATAAACAGTCATTCGTTTCTCCATTTTCATAAGACATAGTGTGTAAGTGCACATTACCCTGATCATATTCAAGCGAATATTCTGGAAATTGGCAAAGGTGTTGTGCAAATATGCACAGATGAAAAGTTGGGACGATTTGAAATATGCGCTGGCCGTTCACCGGCAGGGCGGATTAAGTGGGGCTGCACGGGAATTGGGAGTAAACCACTCTACGGTTTCTCGTCGCATATCGGCACTAGAAGAACAGATGGGAGTCAGGCTCTTTGATCGCTTTGCTAATGGCCTGACGGCCACGAGCTTTGGTGAGCAGGCCATACAAGCTGCTGAAGAAATGGAACGTAGGTTTCTAGAGCTCGATTTGACCATAGCTGGGCAGGATATGGTTCTCGAGGGGACTATAAAAGTATCCGCACCTCAACTCATTATCAAAGTCGTTCTGGCTGACATATTTTTGGAATTCACCAAGACGTATCCTAAAATCAGCCTCACCGTAATTGCGACATCTGATGCTGTTAATCTGCATCGTAGGGAAGCAGACGTTTCAATCCTTGCCAGTAATGAGCCAGAGGAGACTCTTTGGGGGCGAAAAGTTTTATCACAGCGCTGCATGTATTACGGATCTGAGCACTACCTTACAAATCGTCCAAATACGAAAATCCTCGACTGCATTAATTTTGTGTGGAGAGGAGATAATCCAGCGGATGAAGTTTTAGAGGTTTATCCAGATGCTAGAATTGTGGCGAAGTTTGACGATATGGTCGCGGTGCATGGGGCCGTTCAAGCGAATATGGGCATTGCTCGTATGCCCTGCTTCCTTGGAGATACGACGAAAGAACTGCAGAGGGTGGGGGGGCTTACGGCCGAGCCATATACAGACATATGGGTGCTGACGCATCCTGATTTACAAACAACACCGCGAGTACGAACTTTTATGAAGTTTGTATCTGATGCTTTGGAAGAAAAGGCACATCTGTTCTGGGGAAGTTAGTAATTTGTGGGAATTTGCATTCCATATATAATCTCCCCTGACAGAGGAAAATCTCTCCTGTCAGGGTATGATCACTCATGGCTACCAAAATAATCAAGGGGTAAGAACGATACGCCCGGTCGCTTTGCCAGCTTTTAGATCCATAAGGGACGCATGAGCTTCCTCTATGGGTCTAACTTCGTATGGGATAGGGGCGACTTTACCACTTTGAACAAGTGCCATAAGTTCATGCATCTCTTCCAATGTTCCTACATATGATCCCATAATTGAGCGCATCATTAGAGGCAGTGTTGGAAGTGAAATTGGAATAGAAGATCCGAACAACCCAACCACGACAAGTGTGCCACCCTTACGTAATATGTTGAGGCCGAAGCCCGCGGAAGAAGGTGCGCCGACAAAATCAATTACAGCTCCAGCACCACCACCTGTGAGCTCCATCGCTTTTTGTACTGCTACCGGATCACTGTTATCAATGACAGCTGATGCTCCTGCTTCAAGGGCTGCAGCTCGTTTTGTCTCATCAATATCGGCAACAACTATTTTGCATTTCAAAACCGATGGGGCAAACTGAACAGCGGAAAGGCCGACACCTCCGGCGCCAATAATGACAACCGTATCATCCTCGCCGTAGTGTGTGAGTTTTTTAAGAGCGCTGTAAGCAGTGAGGCCAGAGCAGGCATACGTACAGGCAAGTTCGGCCGGGATGCCATCAAAGGGGATCAGGTATTTCGGGTGCGGAGCGATGACTTCATCGGCATAGCCGCCGTTATAACGAGTGCCCAATGTGAGAGGGGATTGGCACAAAAGTTCATCACCAGCGGTACAGCGGGCACAATCACCACATCCAATCCAAGGAAAGACAATGCGTTTGTCTCCTATATTTACACCTTTTGCATCTGGGCCAATAGCCGCGACCTCACCAACTATTTCATGTCCCATGGTAAAGGGTAGAGACATGCCACGGTCGGCGAGATCCAGCTTCTGTCCGCCTCCCATATCAAAATAGCCTTCCCATAAATGCAAATCACTATGACAGACACCGCAGGCAGAAATCTTAATCAGAACTTCAGTGCCTTGAGGGGTTGGTGTTTCATATTCGCGGGCTTCGAGGGGTTTTCCAAATTCTACGACTTGTTGGCAATGCATGTTTTCTCTCCCATGTTTTTTTGTTGTTATGAGATAACTATACGCTTAGCTGAATTCCAAATTCAAAATTTATTTTTATCTAATTTTGATTTGTTGTCGGTAGTATCGTTTGATGTTGGAGTGAAGGAATAAAAAAATTCTGAAAAGACTAGTTGAAATATTTTATTTATGTTGTATATACATCTAATATGAGTTTGGAGATTTGAATTGCAGACACCTACCGAAAAGCAAGCGCTTGAAGTATCAAAAGAATGTATTGCTGTTCGGCTTCGCAAACTAAACCGTGAGGTAAGTGCAATCTATGACGGGTGTTTTAGACCTTTTGGGCTGACGATCGCGCAGTTTAACTTGCTCATTTCAATCGGCGCGCATGGAACGGTTAGCCCCAGTCGCTTGACTAAAGTCCTGTCGTTAGAAAAGTCGACGGTAAGCCGGAATGTCGAGAAAATGCAAGCAAATCAGTGGGTAATGTCCATGCCCGCTGAAGATAAACGTCAACATTTACTGGCCCTGACAGAAGAGGGGAAGCAATTGGTTGATCAGGTAACGCCAGCTTGGCGGCAGGCACAAAAAGAGACAGAGGCTACATATGGTCAACTCGCTAGTTTGATCAAAGAGATATCGTTTTCCTGACTATTTTTTTGAGACTATTGTTGTATATACAACACTGGAGTGCTTATGTTTGATATAACTGATATCGCAGAACAAAAAATGACTAACCCTGACGCCATTGATCCTAATTGGTTGCGTCAGCTTTGCCTTGAATGTGGTGCTGACGATGTTGGTTTCGTGGATATTTCAAATCCAGCGCTGGATGATCAGCGAGAAGATTTGCTGACGGCCTTCCCTCGAACTAAATCTTTGATTTCGTTTGTCGTAAAAATGAATAAAGAAAATATAAGGACACCCAAGAGATCGGTTGCCAATGTGGATTTTCATCACACAGGCGATGATGTTTTGCATACTGCGCGAAGCATTGTGAAGAAGCTAAGTGGTCATGACGTGAGGGGTCTTTATCCAGCTATGGGTTTTCCCATGGAAATGGATGATTTTCCGGCAAAAACATGGGTGGTCGCACACAAACCGGTCGCCATTGAAGCGGGACTTGGGCGAATGGGAATACACCGAAATATAATTCACCCCAAATTTGGGAATTTCATTTTGTTAGGGACCGTTCTTATTGATCAGCCAATTGGTGAATATGGGGAGGTGTTGGATTATAATCCCTGTCTGGAATGTAAGTTGTGTGTAGCAGCTTGTCCTGTAGGGGCGATTGGGCCCGATGGACATTTCGACTTTGCAGCGTGTTATAATCACAATTACTATGAGTTCATGGGAGGCTTTACTGCGTTCACCGAAACCATTGCTGATGCAAAAAATGCAAAAGATTTGAGATCCAAAATAGACGATAACGAAAGCGCCTCCTGGTGGCAAAGTCTGTCGTTTGGTGCGAATTATAAAGCGGCTTATTGTCTTGCAGTTTGCCCCGCTGGGGACGATGTAATAGGCCCCTATTTAGAAAATAAATCGGCGTTCAAAAAAGAAATTTTAAGGCCGCTTACCGAAAAAAAAGAAGCAATTTACGTAGTTCCGGGAACAGATGCGCAAGCCCATGTTGAAAAGCGTTTTAAACACAAACGTGTTCGGCTTATGAAGTCTCATTTGCGCCCAACTTCGGTTGCGGGTTTCATTCGCAGTATGCCATTGGTTTTCAATCGCCATAAATCTGCTGGGCTGGATCTTACCTATCATTTTGACTTCACTGGTGCTGAAAACGTGCAGGCAACGGTTATTATTAAGGATAAAAAACTCACCGTTCTCGAAGGATTGCAAGGGAAGTCTGACTTCACACTTAAAGCCGACAGTAGTGCTTGGCTGAGTTTTCTTCGAAAGGATAAATCATTACCGATGCTATTGCTAACACGTAAAATTAGGCCTCAAGGTCCTATAAAGCATCTAAAGTCGTTTAGTCGCTGCATTCGATAAACTCAAAGCTGGGTAATCATTCTACAAGCCCTATATAATTATAGATGGATGTCATTTTCCCAAGAACTGAAACCGAGCCAAAACGGTTTATTACATGATAAAACCTCAATCGATGAAGGGATATGATCCGTTCTATTTTTGTTTAACAGATAGAAACTTTGCTTCACTAGGCACAATTTCAATTTGGATAGTGACATTCCTGATTTTCTTATTTCATTCGCTTACATGTGAGGCCGGAAAAATAGTTCGTGTTTGGACTTATTATGATTTTCCGCCATTCGTTGTCGCGAAAAATCAGGGTCTTGTATACGATTTTTTTGAACTCTTAAGTCAGCGCGCAGAAGGAACATTTTCTTTTGATATTAGTGTTCTTCCACGTAAACGCATTGATCGACTTTTGAGCAATGGAGAACAAGGTATCGTCCCGTTTGTGCATTGGTCTTATATGCTAGATGCAAGTAAAACGCGGTATTTTTGGAGCCCTATTCTGATGGCGGACCAGAATGAACTGATTTCACTTTTAACGCGTAAAGTAAATTTTGACGGGACTGCAGCTTCATTAAAGGGCCTCCGATTTGGTGGTGTTTTGGGGCGACAATATCCGCAGCTAAAGGACGCTATGCAACGAGGTGATATTTTTAGAGTAGACACCGCTGGCGGAGAATTCTCCAGTATCAAAATGCTCCTGCGGGGGCGCGTGGACGTTACAACGGTACCCAAATCAACCTTGAAGTATTATTCGAATAGAATGTTGCTCGAGAGATTTATCTATGTGTCACCAATCCCACGGTCTCGCTATACACGTCACCTCCTTATGACAAAAGGCCTTAAAGATACTCATCTTATCCTTTCTCAACTTGTATCGAAGGTCATTGTTACTGATGAATGGAAGGGTTTGTTGAAGAGGTATGGTTATTGAATGAATTGATACTGTACCAATATCGATGAACTCGCAGGGTGAATGGATGACGGAATAATTAATTCACTTTTCTATTTTCCAATATGGTCAAATAGAAACTGTCGGACTTGTTGTTTAGATGCCTCGTGAGCCTTCTGGTCGTAGTGATTTGTTGCAAAATGTAGGGGTTCACTATTCCGTTTGGTCTTTGCAATCTCATCCTTACTGTAATTTGGATTATCAAAAAAATGGGTTGCGTCTGGATACGTGACGAACGTTATATTGTTGCTGAGATTTTCAGCATTGTCTTCGGTGCGTCTGCAATTGCTAATCGACATTAATTCATCTTTTTCGCCGCCTAAGATGAGGAGCGGAACTTGAAGTTTTTTGTCCGTTACACAATTGGGGTAAAAGGCAATGCCTGCTTTAAATTCTTTGTTTAGTGATCTGTTTTCACCTGATTTTCCCAAAATAGAAAAGAGCCTGCTGCCACCCATAGAAAACCCGAGCAGGGCGATGTTATCAGCTTTTACAAAATCCAGTGATTTAAGATAACGGGCGCCGTCAATGGCATTAGCAGGCATTCCGACAGAAGGGGTGTCTCTAAAGTTTGTGCCACCTCTAGAGCCAAAACTATCAATAACCAGTGCAACATATCCCCAGTCGGAGAGCGATTTACCCCAGCTCAAATGAGAAGGCTGTAAACCGTCAGCACTCAGTAGCATAATGACTGCCGGACTTGGAGTGTCGGAGGACGGGCGAAATAAATGGGCAGTAAGCTCAATCCCTTCAGCTGGTGCCAATTCGATACCCATCGCCTTGGCTTTTTTGATCCTAAACGGAGAGATTGGGGCAGGGGTAGACTCAAAATACACTATTTCTTGAGCTTGTGAGGCTGAGGGTAGGGTAGAGAAAATACAAAAAGCGGTTAGAACCAATAGGGGCGTTAGAAGAGGGAGGCTGTATGCGGCCCAAAATATGCGCTTATTTATCATTTTTCCCTCAATCAAAATTTCATCCAGCAAACCAGCGAAATATTCTGAAATAATCATATTCGTTTCCGTGTTTGAATTCAAATAATGGTTAAAACAGATTAGTCCTTTGGGGAAACCATCCTTGATGGCAGAGCTTTGGAGGGTGGTTGATCGCACAACGCGGTTTTTGCCTAACCAAGTCCCAAAGGCAATGTGAATACCTTTGGAAAACATGGGGCGCCGGATTTCAATAATTTTTGATTAGTATTTGTACTCTCAGTTCAGATAATCCAAAATAATTTTAAGAATTGGATCCGGCATTTGAGCACGCATTTGTTCGTTGTTTAGTTTTTGCCACGCTGCGCTTTTGAGTTTAGCCAATAAGTTTGAGAGAGCTAACTGAGCGGAAATCAAATTGCTTGCAGCCTTGCTTTTATTCGGATCGGAAGAGTCTAATGTGACAAGCAACTTTTCAACCTGATTTAGCTGATTTCCTATCATATTTAAGAAATCAAAAGTCAAATTGTCAAAAGGGCTCTCCCCATCGCCACCGTCCATATCAGAGTTTCTGCGACAACGAACGTAAAGCTCTTGTTCACTAAATGTGTTACACCGCTTTAGCCATCTAGTAATCCCGCCGAGTAGACTTTGGAGAATTTCATCACCGTTCATTGTTAGCATTTGATCAATAGCGTTCCGGTGAACGGTAGGAGGTTCAGCGCCTTCCATTTTGTAATTTGAAAGTATGATTTCACAGAAATCAGGGAGGGTTGTTCCAGGAGACCGGCCCTCATATAACTCAAGTGCAATTGTTTGAAGTTTCTGTTTGAGATCTTGATCGAAAGCGTCTCGGATTTCAGAAATTTCCAATGATTTCATAACATAGATCCTTTTTAGTTAGAGGACAGACAATGTGTAGTATTTTCGTCTGAACTAATCATCTTTAAGTTGAATTGTTTCATGTTGAAAGATTGCGAATTACGGACAAGTTCTATTTATCGATAATTAGCCGGTTAATTATCGATTTACATAAGATGCGGCAACCAAATCGTAGGCATTACCGTGACTTCTGCGAAGGCATCGTTAGGGAGGGAGCCAATGTTTGGAGCAATCATCTGTGATTGTCCTGTAGTCGTTCAAACAAAGCACGTCCTGAAATAAGAGTGAAGTTTAGTATTTACTCTTTCTCTTCCTCTTGTGCTTCCGCGGCTTCAAGTGGTTGATGGTTGTATGGGGGATCGAGGAAACCGATTTCTATAAGCGCAACAACTAAAGCATCATCCATATTGGACAGAAGAAAATTCACGGAAATTTCTTCTTCGAGATGATCTTGAAATAGAGACTGTATTACTGCAGAGTTCGCAAGTTCGAATTCTAAAAGAGCACTGTCTCTTTCAATGTACCCAAGAACTATGTTTGAAATATCTGATGGTAAGTGTGCCTTAACAAGAGACGGTATTTTTTCAATAACATTTTGTTGTATTATATTTGCAAGCGTATCTCTTAGTGTCCTTGATCGAACACCAAATATAGCAAGTTGGTTTTGTGCATCAGATACATCGTCTCCTAACCGCTGGCTGAGCTCGAAGTCATGTGATAACAGGTCAAAGTCATTCGACAAATAAATCAAATATCGAAAATTTAGGATGCTGTAATCTGGTTGTCCTGGGTCCTGTATTAAATTTACATTGGTTAGGTTGGCCAAGAATTGCTCTAGGAGCAGGTTGTCATCAAGTTCAAGGCAGTTCAGCAACCAATTATTTACACCAAGCAACAGTGTAGAGAATAGCTCATTTCCTGGAAATTTTGCCTCAACGAGAGGGCCGCCTTCAGGACCAGAAGAAGCATTGGTTCTCTTGTGTTGGAACAGTCTTGCCGCCTCACGAAGATGAGAAAGTGTTTCACCTATAGAGCGACCGTTTGAGAGTTCAGCTATTAATTGCTCTCTATGATTTTCAATACCTATATCTCGACCAATTGCAGATAGATCCCATATTTTAAGCGGTTTCATAAATTCACCCTTTCAATTGAAAATTTGAATTCTCTATATGGGAGAACATGCTTGAATTTAAATCTCCCAAACAGATCGAAACGCATTTTCTCCATCGCCATGTATTCAAAGGTTTGAATGCCATTCAATAGTGTGCATGCTGTTAGAAACGTAAGGCTAGGTGAAGTAGATGAACAGCTTGAGTAAACTTGAAGCAAAATCTGTAAGTGCTTATCAGTTTGAAGTTGCAGTTAGTTGGGCAGCTACGGAGAATGGAATCCAGAAATTGATGATCTGTAAGCATTCTATGGCGCAGATAAATCAGGGTTCTTGAAGGGGATATCTTGAGAGCGAACCAGTGAGCTCAATATCTGTTGTCAGGTATGGCGGCGGATACGGATTTTTATGTTTTTTAGTAGGGTCCAGATTAGTGACAAAAAAGAATGAAAGTTTCTTCGTAATTGGGGACCAGATTGCATGATTTTTGAGTTGGGGTAAATAATGTAGCTCTGTGAGCTTCCAACGCAGACATTATGCTTGCGCGTGATAGGTGTGGGATAAATTTGAAACCTTCAATAGTATTGGAGAACCACAGAATTTCTGAACTTCTGTGGGTTTTTGTTGAAAATTACGGTCCTACAACTTTCCTTTAACTCCTTAATGCGCCATGTTTGTAGGGATGCATGTTCAAAATTCGGAATATTTTAAGTAGTTTAGGGTAAGAAAATAGATGGCTGCTCTCAAACGGGTGGTGAAACGTGGAAAATGCTAAAAAGGGCGATAATTCTAATGTCTGATTCAAAAGATAACCTCCATAAACAAGTGGGTCTGGGACATAATCGTGGTCACATCCCACCAGAAGAACTGGCAGCCGAATTAGCGGCTTTGAGAGAAGCGGAAGTACGTACGCGTGAACAGCAATCTGTATCGCCTAATTTGATTGATTATATATATGAGGTTCGCTTTTACCCGGGTGGTGATCTATCCAAGGGGGAATTAAAAGCCTACGACATGAAGCATGCGCGGCGAGTTCTAAATGTTATCCTTGGGGTGACCCAACTCCCAATGGATACACGAATTCTAGAAAAAAATGTGATTGAAGCTGAGCAAAAAGAAGCCAGAGCGGCGAAGAACAGAAGACTCTTAAAAACTTTGATGGTTCATCATATCTGGTTACAAGGAAGTGCGGGGGGCGTACGTGCAGATTTGTCAGGCGAAGATTTACGTGGGGCTAACCTCGAAGGTCGTGATCTTAGTCACGTAAGTCTAGCAAATGCGGATTTGTCAGGAGCAATGCTTAAAGGGGCAAGGTTAATTGGAACTGATTTATCAGGTGTTGATTTAAGTGGCGCTGATTTGAGTGGTTGTGATCTTACGAATGCCTCTTTAGCGGACGCCAACCTCATCGGAGCGAATTTGAGTAATGTCAATTTAAAAGGTGCTGATATCTGGCGTGCTAACCTCGCGCGAACGACTATATCGCCTGAGGCGCTTCATCTTGCACTGGGTTGTCAAACTTAACGAGATGAGTTTTCTCAATCTCATGAATTAACCAGTCCTTCAGGCGTCCAAATCGATCTGTGCTGGCAAAATCCGGTGTACAGACCAACCAGTAACTTGGCCGCATTTCTACGGAAGGGCCAACGGATTCGAGAAAACCAGCTGTGAGGTCATTCTCGATTAGAAGGGTTCTCCCTAGAGCAATCCCAATTCCGCTTATAGCGGCTTGTAGCATCAAGTCGGATCTCTCAAATCGGATTGCAGATGTACTATTTTCAGGCACTACCCCAATTTTTGAGAAATAGTATTTCCAATTTACGTCGGTGTCGTCGTTTTCCCCGCGTCGATCCGCTAAAAGTGCAGCGTAGGAAAACTCTGAAGCCGAGCTCTCCAACGAAAGATTTCTGAGAAATGCGGGGCTTGCTGTGGGTTGAATTCTACACTTGGATAAAAGGGTAGAGTGTAAACCTGGATAAGGCCCGTTTCCAAAGCGGATTGCGACCTCTGCATCACCTTCAAGAAGATCTACACGTTCTTCATTTACTGCCAAAACAATATCCAAATCCCTACTCTGCGCATTGGGTAATATTGGGATCAACCATTTCATGGCAAGAGAAGAGGGCAGGGAAAGCTTCACAACATTTGTTGATCTACTTTGTTCAATTTTTTCCAACGCCTGCTGCCAGCTCGTGATTGTACTGGAAGCTGCTTTACATAATATTTCTCCTGTTTCAGTCAGGCGAAAATTTCGAGTAGTGCGTTCAAATAACGTCATACCGAGAGCTTCTTCTAGTGCTTTTGTCCGATGGCTTATGGCAGATTGGTGCACATTCAGTTTTTCAGCAGCTTTAGTGAAGCTCTGAACTTCATAGAGAGTGGCAAGCAATGAAGATGCATTTGCCAGCTTTCCTATTGTATTTTGGTTTGTTTTATTAATGAGTTTTTCTCATGCATATATGAGTGTCAATTTACCAGATGAATATAGTATCAATGAAATCAGACGCAAACCAATTAAAGCAAAAATTATTTAATGAGGAAAATTCAAGTCATGACCAGAAATATTCAAGTGCAAGTTGTCAACGCCTTTATTGCTGGAGAAGAGGGCGGTAATCCTGCCGGTGTCGTGTTAAACGCAGATAGTTATAGTGAAGTTGAGATGCAGGCAATTGCTGCAAATGTTGGAATGTCAGAAACAGCGTTTGTTTCCCAGTCGAAAACAGAGGCATTCAAATTGGATTTCTTTACCCCTAATCGACGTATCGACCATTGCGGTCATGCGACTATTGCGACTTTTTCATACCTTGCCGAACTTGGTCTTGTTTCAGAAGGGCAATCCTCCAAAGAGACAGTTGATGGTCCCCGTAAGATAATTATTAAGGATCATGACGCCTATATGGAGCAATTAGCTCCAAAATATAAATTCCCAGAAAACTGGAAAGAGGTAAATGTTACCGTAGAGGACGTTCTACTTTCCGTTGGTTTGGGGAATGAAGATCTGGACGAGCGCGTGTCGCCGGTTTTGGTAAATACAGGCAATAATTTTATTGTTATTGGTGTGGAAAACGAAGAAATTTTAAAAAATTTACAGCCAAACTTTAAACAGATTTCAGATATCAGCGAAAAACTAGACCTAATTGGCTACTACATTTTTACGACCAATACAAAAGAGGATAACATTCAAGCAACGACGCGAATGTTTGCACCTCATTATGCCATTGAGGAAGAAGCCGCCACGGGCATGGCAGCCGGACCGCTTGCATGCGTTTTGCACGACTTTCTGAATGTAAGTGAAGACAAGATCCGGATAGAACAGGGGAGGTTCATGAGCCCGATTTCACCTAGTTTGATTACGGCTGAATTGTCGGTAGATAATGGGAAAATTACAGGTTTGATGGTAGGCGGAAAAGGGAAGGTCGCTAAAACAATTAATGTTGAATTTTAACCTGCGGCGGCGATACGCTCTATCAGGATAATGTAGACGATCGCGTTGGCCACTATGACGGCGCCAATCATGATAATCAGAAGAATATACCTGTGAATGTTAGCTTCCATGCTGGATTTGGTCTTTCTGACCAGTCGAAAATGGCCCGACATGAAACCATTTATTCTTCTGATTTTTAGAGACTCTGTATGTTGCCAGAGTTGGTAAATAATTAGAATAATTATAGCGAATGAACTAATAAGAAAGCTGAGGATCATCAATGCGCGGTCATGAGCGATCTCATGGCTGATGTAGGTTCCAATTATGACGACTACGAGTTGGGCCACGCAAGTTGCCCCAAGCGTCGACCACTGGCGCGTTTTTGCAAATAGCAACGTTCTTGTGCTTTCCCGATAAAGGGCAATCATTTCAGCATGCGTAAGATCATCGAGATCAGAGGGATCGAGATTTTCTTCATCTTCCGTGGGGTTATTGTTTTTCATATTCATAACGGTAGGGCAGAAATACTAATTTTACAATAATTTCAACAAGTAACGAAAAACCGCTCAGTGTTGCGTTAGACATTTTTAGTGCAACAAAGAGATCTAAATATTGGCTGAAAATCAATTTGAATTTTTTTTCGTGATGTCCGCTACACAGGTGCTTGTGGTATGGCGACGCTTTTTAAGGTTGCATATTGGTTCCAGTCTCCTAGTTCGTTTAGTACGAGCAATATAGGAGACGTTCAGATGAAGGATGCGGAAAGAGAAAATACAACTCCTGAGGCAGATGTATTTAGTCGAGGCACGTTAAACTTAACCTACGAGCTGCTTCGAAAGAAAGACGCTGAACTTGCGCTGATTGTGCGAAACATTAGCCAAGGCGAACCGGTTTTCAATAATTCAAAAGCAGTCGTGAACCACCATTCTGATTTTTTTAAAGTGGGGTTAAGTTCGTTTCAGGTGCGTGCAATTGTTGAGAACCTCATGTCGGAGAGCGAACAGGACCCAGGCAGAATTGTTGTCGCAAGGGCGCTAGTGGAAGATTGGATGAAGCTTGCTCATAAACTGATTGCAGAGCTGATGGATAATGAAAAACGGCCCGTAAATTGAGCAGTTTTTCAAATCATTCATTATATTAGTCTGGCTGCTTCACATATCTCAAATATGGTTTAAGTGTCTTCCATCCTTCAGGATATTTCTCTTTCGCCATATCATCAGTAACGGCAGGAACGATAATGACATCGTCACCATTTTTCCAATTTACCGGTGTAGCCACTTTGTGTTTGGCTGTAAGTTGCATGGAATCCAAAACGCGCAGTATTTCATCAAAATTTCTGCCTGTTGTCATTGGGTAACTCATCATTAGTTTAATATTTTTATCGGGTCCAATGACGAACACAGTACGGACAGTGGCGTTGGTCAATGCAGTTCTGTTGGCCATGTCCACGTTCTCATCCGCCGGGAACATATTATATAACAAAGATACATTCAAATCAGTGTCGGCAATCATTGGGAAATTAACTTTGTGCCCCTGCGTTTCTTCAATATCTTTGGCCCAGCCAGCATGATTGTCTACTTCATCTATGCTTAATCCGATAACTTTACAGTTACGCTTTTCAAACTCCGGCTTTAGTTTTGCGACATATCCAAGCTCTGTTGTGCAAACGGGTGTGTAATCTTTTGGATGAGAAAATAGAATTCCCCAGCTCTCCCCAAGCCATTCGTGGAAGTTAATTGACCCATCTGTTGTCTTTGCATCAAAATTTGGTGCTTGGTCGTTAATTCTGAGTGACATTCTGCAACCTCCAGTTTTGGTATTTTATTGGGAATTTGTTTTTATTTCATAAAATAAAATGTAATGCGAGGCAGGGAAGAAGTAAATAATATTCAGTTAACAAAGCATATGAGAAATGGTTTAAGAGTAGTGGCAGTTATTTAGTTTTGGTTGCCAATTCTGTTCTGTTACATTGCAGCTTAAACTCGCTTGGTGTCATTCCCATACTTGCCCGAAAATCCCGACTGAAGTGTGCGCTGTCACTAAAACCAGTGCAAAAACCGACCGTTGTGATCATACTATTCGTATCTTTTAGTAACATGCAGGCCATGTGAATTCTGAGAGAGCGGACAAGGGTAGAAAAATTCAATCCGGCCTCGGAAAGTCGCCGTTGAAATGATCGTGAAGACATACCTAACTCATCAGCTAGATCCCCAATTTTCCACAATCTTGAAATGTCGGAAATCACAGTTCTTGCGGCTTTATAAACGGTTTGTTTTCCAATGCCGTTATCAGAGCTAGCAGTTGGAAATACTGGAATTTCTATTTGTTCCGTTTGTTTTTTGGATTGGGGAATAAAAATATTCCAGTCAATAACCCACTCGATCAAAGAAAACTCACTTGTATTTACGATTTTGTGGAATTCCTTTGCGCCAAAAATTTTGTGTAGATCTCCTGATTTATTGGCAGTGTAACATGAGACATTCTGGCATCCGATTTCGCATAATAAAGCAATCAAAAGGCCGCAAATTAGATGATTTTCTATAATATTTGGAGGCGTGTCAGAGGTAGAGTATCGCTGAAACTTTATCTGAGTTTCAGAAATGGGATCAATTTTTACCCGATTTGAAGAATGCGCATATTTTTCAAATCGTCTCCACCCTTCCAGTAAACGTTCTGGAGATGGAGACTGTAACGCTAATTTCCAAATCGGATCATATTCAACATCGCGGACCGAGCGGCCGATCAACAGAATTTTCTCGGGGTTCGAAGATTGCCAGAGGTGTTCGAGAAAATCCCGTTTCTCTGAGGCTGGAAAGTGTGCACTTTTAACTGCAGCGACTTGACTTAGAACGCTACCTTGAGATTGATCGCGGCTGTTCTCAAGACACGCGCTTATCAAATTAACAATACTGGTTCTAGCAAACTCTTTAATAACGTTTCTCCGAGACTTAAATTTTCAGTCAAGACTTGTTAAATATAGCCTCATAGTCAAGAGGCAGGTTTCTGCCGCGCTGGCCTGTCGCAGCAAAAACTGCGTTTGCAATAGCAGCTGGTACTGGCGCCAATGCTGCCTCTCCTACAGGGGAGGGAGAGACGCCCGATGTCTCTATCAGTTCGATATGAACATTTGGGCATTCACTGTGACGCAAGATTCCATATCCATCAAAGTTGGTCTGTTCGCATTGATCATTTTCGAAAGTAACACGTTCCTTTAGCGTCATGCTCGTGCCCCACACAACATTACCGAGGATCTGGTTTTTAACGAGATCTGGGTTGATAATGCGCCCACAATCTTGCACGCACCAGATATTTCGGACCTGAATTTCTTGAGTTGTATGATCGATATGCACTTGGGCCGCGATTGCGACATAGGTATCTTCTTTGTAAATCGCACAAGCAATACCAAAACCTTCGTCTTCCACTGGTTTCAGCTTGGCCCAATTCGTAATATTTTTGAGTTTTTTCAAAACCGTCTTCATTCTTTTTTGAGTTGCCGGCAGATTTTTAAGGCGGAATTCTATGGGATCAAAACCAGAGACTGTTGCCAGTTCATCAATAGTGCTTTCAATGGCAAAACAGTTTGGAGCCGAGCCTAATCCTCGCCACGCACCAATGGAAACATTTGTTCGAATGTCTGAGTATCGAATACGTTGATTTCTTGGTGCGTAAGGTGAAATCGCTCCTCTTGCGGTTCCTTTGTCGGCTACAAATATATCAACGGCCCAGGCAATATTGCCCGGCACTTGACCCGTAATAATGGGGGAGGAGACAAAGTCGTGGTTCCAAAGCTGGATTTCGCCTGACTTTGAAACACCAGCGTTAATTTGGTGTGTGTACATGGGTTGGAAATACCCGTTTTGAAATTCACTGTTCCGATCCCACTGGACACGAACGGGTCTCTTAATCTGGTTTGAAAGGAGGGCAGCCTCTTCTGCTGCCCGGCAATAGACACGACCACCGAACGCCCCGCCCATGCGTTGAGGGTGAACAATGATGTTTCCGTCATTTTTCCCAAGGAGTCGGGCAATACGGCTTCTGACAAAATAGGGATCTTGACTACCGCACCAGATTTCAACGTGATCTTCAGATACGGAGGCTACGGCGGATCGGGGTTCCATTGCGGCATGGGTGTAGTAGGGAGTACTATAAGTATTTGAAACAGATATTTCAGCGAGCTTACTCGTTATGGACTGATCGCCTTCGTTTAGGATCTCGTGTTCAAAATCGTTGTTTTTTAGGTGTGGCTCTAGCTCAAGGAGTTTTGTTTTGCTTTCTGAATTTTCTGAAGTGGGTATCCACGTAACTTCAACCTCATCTTTGACTTCCCTAAGGACAAACGGATTTTCCGCAATGATTGCCGCGAAGTTGTTGTTTTTGTCTTCCAAGGTTAAAAGAATGCCTTCCGTGTTTTCTGCACTGTTCCATTTTACATCTGACAAAATGGCGCCGACATAAGGAGGGCGAAATATCAATCCATAGGTCATATTCGACACGGAAATATCACGGCTGTAGGCCATCTTTCCGGTCACAATATTGTTGAGATCGTGGTGCCTCCAGCTTTGACCAATCGCAATCGTTTTTTTATTGCGTTGATCAAAATGTAAATCCGGCTCGGGAGTGTCTGTTTCATCTTCGTGAAGAATAATGGAGCCGTTTCCTGTAATCAAATCTTTATAGGAAACGATTGTACCGCTGGATGATTTGAAACCTGCATGTACGTCAATCGTTTGATTGGTTTCTAAATTTAATTTTAATGCGGCTTTACCGCGAAGATGCTCCCGCAATCTTGCCGCTGCTATTGCCACAGGCTTATGGAATAGAGAAATGCTTTCACTACCAACTGTGAGCTTAAACGGGGGGAGTTGTCCGGTGTTTGGAATAAGGCAGTCTATGTCTTGCTGATTTAAATTCAGCTCTTCTGCAACAATTTGCGTTAGTCCAATAGCGGCTCCTTGCCCCATTTCCATTCGGGGGCACAGAAACTGAACTATTCCTGTGGGTAAAATTTGAAGCCAGAAGATAGTATCATCAGCTTCTGGTGCTGAGGTGGAAGGAAAAGCAGGGAGGATCGATTGGCACGATGATAAAAGTGTAATACCCCCAGCGGCCCATCCTGTTTTTATGAGGAATTGGCGCCGATTGAGTTTTTTCTTTGAAGCTTTAACCTGCATGAGCTTTCCTCCCTGCAGCTGTATGGATCGCTTTTCGAATACGTGGATACGTACCGCACCGGCATAAATTTCCAGACATGGCTTCAGAAATATCAGTATCGCTGGGATGTGGATTCGAGGCTAAAAGAGCGGTTGCCGACATGATTTGGCCCGGTTGACAATATCCACATTGTGGGACTGCTTCGGCTATCCACGCCTCTTGAACTGGATTTAATTTTTCTGTGAGAGTTGAGCTGCTCAAACCTTCAATCGTTGTGATGTGAGCCGTTTCGACTTCAGACATAGTGAGTTGGCAAGATCTGACGGCCTCACCGTCCAAATGAACCGTGCAGGCACCGCAAAGGCCTTGACCACATCCAAACTTAGTGCCCGTTAGTTTCAGGAAATCTCGCAGAAAATCAACAAGGGGAATATCGGACAAAGCGTCCGGGACTTCAATTGGGTCGTCGTTTATGTAAAGCAAAATGACCTCCACTTCGAAAGTTGTGTCAACTTCCTGAAAGTAGAGCGATGTGTTTTATTGCGCTATGATAATCGCGCCAAAATGTGAGCGGAGTTTTTTAGTAGGCGAGAGGGAACGACTCTCACCTACGTTGGGCTTATTCAGCTAGTTCAAGAATACTGCAATAATTTGCAACGCCAGATCCGCCCATATTGAACACACATCCGAGCTCGGCGTCCGGTTGTTGCAGGTCACCTGCAGTCCCAGTGAGCTGCTTTGCGGCCATTACATGCATGGACACGCCTGTTGCACCAACGGGATGGCCTTTTGCCTTCAATCCACCCGATAGATTAATCGGAACAGCGCCGCCTTTAAGGACAGTTCCATCTTCCAACAGGGACGCACCTTGGCCGGGCTTTGCAAGACCCATAGCTTCATAAATCAGTAGTTCAGCGATGGTGAAGCAATCATGGACCTCTGCAAAGTCGAGATCTCGGGCAGTAATGCCGGATTGTGCAAAGGCTCTTGAAAAGGCTTCTTTCGGTCCTTCAAAGGCAATGGGGTTGCGTTTTGACATGGGCAGAAAATCATTAATGTGAACAGCGGAGCGGAAAGAAACTCCTTGTAGGAAATCACCAGCGACTTCGTCAGAAACCATTATGAGTGCAGCAGCTCCGTCACTAATGGGAGAGCAATCTGTAAGCCTTAATGGAGGGGCTATAAGTGGATTTTTATTGCTAACCTGATTAAAGAAATCAAAGTCAAATTCACGGCGCATATGCGCCAGAGGATTATGCATAGCATTTTTGTGATTTTTTTCAGCAATTCTTGCAAGTGTTGCCGAATGATCGCCGTGCTCTCCGAAATATGCTTGGGCGAATTGGCCAAAAATTGCTGGGAAAGAAAGGTCTGCTTCTTCTTTTTGATAAGAGGCACCCGCAAGCGCTTTGGTGACACCTGCGGTATCCAAAGCTGTCATTTTTTCAGCGCCGATCACCAGAGTGATTTTAGAGGATCCCGATCTAATTGAATCGCGTGCCGCATAGACTGCCGCTGATCCAGAAGCACATGCATTCTCAAGCCTTGTCGCAGGTTTAAAACGTAAATTGTCGTCAAGACCCATTACCAACGAAGATGCAAAACCGTCAGGGACCATTCCAGAATTGAAGTTTCCAAGCCAAATACTATCGATATCAGCGGGTGTTATTCCTGCATGGGTAATCGCTTCTTGAGCTGCATCAATTATCAAGTCTTCAAGGGTTTTGTCATCATGGCGGCCAAATGGGGTGTGACCCCAGCCAACTATTTGCGCATCCATTTTTTTTCCTTTTTTAATTTCTCGCGTTTAACTTATGCACTGCCCAATTGGTTATCAAGCCTCTCGCGAGCTTCCAGAAGCTCTTCCATGAATTCGTACACTACTTGTCGGACGCTAGTCTCTTCCGTCATGTCGCCCACTATTTGACCAACAGGATATGTGAGGAACTCTTTTGCGCGAACGCGTTCCACCCGCGTGCGACCCTGTTGCCACCACAGGTAATTTTGTTTTGGCGCTGGTAGTATTTCCGGCGCATCGGGTGCATCCCATGCTTCGCTGAATTTGTTGCGAAGGGTTCGGCATGGTTTCCCTGTTACGCTTTTTGTCAAAATGGCGTCACTGGCTTCAGCTTCGAACATTTTTTGTTTTATTTCTGGGGGCACTTCACTTTGTACTGTTTTCAACCAAATGGAGCCGCACCAAACACCCTCACAGCCAAGTACCATCGCCGCTGCTAATTGCCGGCCCCGTCCAACACCGCCGCCGCCAAGTACAGGCATTGGGGCAACCGCATCGACAATATTTGGCCAAAGGACCATGGATGAGACATCGCCGGTATGACCGCCAGCTTCTGTGCCAACTGCGATTACAAAGTCACAGCCAGCTTCTTTGTGTTTAAGGGCATGTTTTGGTTTTCCGGCGAGTGCCGCGACTTTAATTCCTTTTGCATGTGCATTTTCAATTAAGTGCGGCGGGGGAGTGCCAAGCGCGTTTACGATTAGCTTAATCGGATGGCTCATCGCTGTTTCAATCATTGCCAGACTTTCACGCGGTGTGAAATTCATACCTTTCACGATATCCCGCATGATTTCGTCCTCGTCCTCTGCCGGAAGGGGAGGAATGCCAGCGTCATCCAGCATCGTACGAACAAATTCTACATGTTCTGAAGGGATGAGTTTTTCTGGTTCGAACTTGAGATCTCCAGAATCCTCCACATTGGCTGACATCAGAACATCTATGCCATAGGGTTTTCCATCAATGTGAGCATCTATCCAATTGAGTTCTTCTTCGACTTTGGCAGGGTCCATACGGGCCATCCCCAGAACGCCCATGCCACCAGCTTTGGAAACTTCAACAACGACATCCCTGCAATGGGAAAAGGCAAAAATGGGAACATCTATCCCAAACATCTCGCATAATTTGTTTTTCATATGGATCTCCGTGCCATTTGGCTGGCTTTTCTTCTGTTATCGGAAGTCTATTCCAATTTGAGTATAGGTAATGTCAAAAAAATTAAAACAAGGTTACGTTGGTCACGTATCAAAATCTTTACGGACGGGCTTTGTCTTGTCATAATTGCAGAGAAAAACTAATCCATAAAGGTACGGAAATAATGAAAATAGAAGAAGCAATCCGCTCTCGCAGATCAGTGCGGGCCTTTACTGAAGAGCCAGTTACCCAAGGACAAATACAGCGCATTCTGGAAATTTCTCAAAGATCTCCAAGTGGGACAAATACCCAGCCATGGAATACTTACGTCTGCACAGGGAGTGTGCGAGACGCCATTGTTAGCGATGTTTCAGAGTTATTCGACCAAGGTAAAGCTGCCAGCTATGAAGAATATGACTATTATCCAGAAGTTTGGAAAGACAAACATCGGGATCGCAGACGCGGTGTAGGGTGGGGATTATATGGTTTGCTTGGTATTGAAAAAGGCGACCGCGAGGGCGGTATGCGTCAGGCAAAGCGAAATTTCTCGTTCTTTGATGCACCTGTCGGGATTTTCGTTACAACTGACGCCTATCTAGGACGCGGAAGCTGGTTTGATACAGGCCTTTACATGCAAACGATTATGTTGGCAGCCCGTGCAGAGGGATTACATACCTGCCCACAAGCGGCTTGGATTTCCTTCCAGGAACCAATTTTCCGTCATCTAAATATTTCCGGTGATCAGGTACTAGTGTCTGGGTTGGCGCTTGGCCATGAAGACACATCTGCCATCGAAAATACACTGGTTAGCGAGCGTGAAGCCGTCGAGAATGTTGTTAATTATTCAGGCTTTAAATAGAAATCAGGTTTCGTGAAATCACCAAGCAGGGGTACGCAGAATTTGCATCTATATCCCTGTTTGATTAAATGTTTTTTTGATCTAAATGAGTAAGGTTCACGAATTTCAGATCAATAATTAAATTATTGGGGCGGTAGTTTGGTTAGAAAATTTTTTCTACTGATTTTCAATTTATATATCCTCACAGTTTTTATGGCGATAGATGCCCAAGCATCCTGTGATCGGCTTGATATTGCCTATACGGATAACTGGTACCCGATTGCTTATGATGACGGTGAAAAAGAAAGACTTGGACTTGCTATTGCAATTCAAACGGAGATATTCAGACGCCTAAATCTCCCCATTAGATATATCCCGAAGCTCCCTTGGAGGCGTCAGCTTGCAATGCTGGGGGAAGGCGAAATCGATGCTATGGCAGCCATTTATTATAACGATGAGAGGGCTGAAAAATTCCTCTATACTTCACCATATCACATGACTGAAGTTTCTGTTTTTAAACGAATAAAAAGCGATTTGCACTATTCTGAACTTAAAGATTTAAAAAATTACCGTGGCGTAATGGCTAGTGGGTCCAGCTATGGGACTGACTTTGATAATTATATTCGAGACAATCTGGATATTGTCAGGATAAATGGGACAGAAAAAATAATTCAAATGCTCTTGAAAGGACGGGCTGATTACTTGATCCTTCCAAAAACACTGGCGCGATATTTGTTGAACAAACATGGGGCAGTGCATGCAATTGCACTCATAGGACCACCAGTTGCTCGAATCCCTCTACACATGGTTTTCTCAAAGAAGTCGGAGTGCAGAACTTGGGTTACCAAGGTGAACGCCACGATACAAAAAATGAGAGAAGAAGGCGTTCTTGCTAGAATTATTGCAGAGCAAATATCCTACGAATAACCTTCCTTAATTATTGCGGAGCCGAATTAGCAATTTTTGAGCATATTTTGCTAAAGGTTCGCTCAATTTCTCGATATAGAGCAAAATAGGAGTTCCAACGGCGAACGGGAGAATAATAAGGGTTATTGCGCCGCCGCCCACAACGACATCACTAAGCCAATGAGCGCCACTAAACAATCTTGGAAGGTTGTTGGCGAGGGCAAATAGTGTCGCAAGAAGTATTAGTGAACGGCTTTTGAGAAGCAGAATGACAAGAGATGAATATATAAGGGTTGTTACCCCGTGATCCCCTGGGAATGAATGATGCGACTGGATTTTAGCGTCGATGCCTTCGATGAGCATATTCAAATTCATAAAAGGGGTCAGCGTAAGGGAAGGGCTATAACGTTCAAAATCCCGAAAACCTGTTTTCGCGACAATGACGCCAAGCCCTACAAATAGTGCGACTGCGACTACCGCGGACAAGCGTTCGTGCATCATGTGTTTTTTATTTTGAAAGAAATACCACGCAAGGATCAGGACCATAATAGCTCCTGCTGCATAGTTCGCCTCATGAATATTCAAGTAGCCCCAAAATTTAGCCCAGATCGGGCTATTGCTAAGTGAGCCATTAAAAGAAAAGAAAATGGCTTCGTCAATTTGCCGCCAGATATTTGCAGAGGCTATCCATAAAAGACTGATGACGAGCAATGCCGAAACAGAATAACAATATAAGAATATCTTCGGACGCCACGCGTATCCTAAGGGAACTTTATGCATGTAGGAGGACATAGACGAAAGATTTATTCACTCAAGTGCTGGAAGCGTTCTTGAACAAAAAAAGAGGGATTGGCGCATATGCATGTTAGTGAGCACCCTCAGGCTGACGTTCTACTTAGCTCTGGAAGTCGGTGAAGTGCTTGAGCCAGTATAAGTTTTGTTATGTCTTCAAACTGCCTTTTATGCGCTGCCTCCTTCATGATACCTGCCAGAATTACGTAGGTTTCTGTCCAGGCGGCTTTGACCTCGTTCGTGAAAGCTGGCCCTAAGCCTTTGGCAAGTGTCCAAAGCAGCGCTTGGGCTACCGTATCGTAGTCTTTCTCTTCAACGCCATATTCCCAATGCGCAGCACCAAGTTTTTGGACTGTAGGCCTAATTTTCTCTAAATTGGTAAGACTTGAAACAGCCACTCCGATCGTCGCCATTAGTTTTTTACCTTGCTCCTTCATGTTTCCTTTGAAAAGCCTTCTCAAGGAGGGGTCCAATTCAAATAGCCGCCCTTAAAGGAAGTCTGAACGAGATTAATTTGATCTGGGGTCATTATATATTCTTTCTCGTTTTGAGTGTTGTGATGTTAAATGGAAGAATTGGAAATTTCTTTAAGATAAATTTCTTCGCTCTGAGATGTCCTCTGCGGTTTGTTGGGATTCTGGATTGTCATCCCTCAGGTTTTTAGTGATGAATGGATCCATATAGATATGTTTCATGTCGGCTCCCATCAGATAGGCTTTTTTGCGTGCAATTGTGACCATTTCAGGAGAGCCGCAAAGATAAACAAGGGAACCTTTTAGAGAGGTATTATTTGAAAATGCCAAATCGGCAGCAAAACCCTCAAGAATAGCAGGACCCATTGATGCAGTTGGTTTTGAAATGCACGGAAAATACTCAATATTCTTGAAAGTCTTGGAAATTTCTTCAAGCGGTTTGTGCAAATATAGATCTGTTTCGGAGCGGACGCCGTGATAAACCTGAATTTTACCATGATGACCACTGTTGATTGCATCTCGCAATATTCCAATCAACGGGGCAAGGCCGGTGCCTGTCCCGATCATCAGAATGTCTCCGCTGTCATTCTCGGGGAGGTAGAAGCATTCCCCAAACGGACCTTGAATGTCGAGAATATCGCCCACTTGAACTTCATTAAAAAGCCAGTTGCTAACGATACCATTTTCCATACTTTTGATATGGAACTCCAGATACTCGTCTTGCGCAGGTAGGCTAGCAAGTGAGTAACTTCGAATTTCATTGTTTGGTATTCGAAAATTTAAATATTGTCCTGCGTGATAAAATAAATCGGTAGCAGGACGCATTCTCAGCCGGCATATGTCAGGTGCTAGAAAGTCTTTTTCAAAAACCGATGCAGGAGAAAACAAATTGATGTCTTCAACGTTTCTCAGGGAAATATCTTTTGTTGGGATTGATTGACATGCTCTGAAAAAGCCTTGCCGAACGAGAGTGTTTTTCAACCCGTTTGTGGCTTCGATGGAATGCTCATTGTGATCGCCAGCCAACACACAAACGTTACAAACACCTGCTTTGCAGGAGTAGGGAACACAAACATTATTGCGCAAAAGCGCCTCTAGAATGGTTTCCCCTTCCAAGCTTTCATAAGGTTGTTCTTTATAGGTAATTTTCATTTAAGTATGTACCGGATGGATTATCTATTTAGAACGTCATCAATTGTACTGGCTGCAGCTCCAATAATGGCGTCTACGTGATTGGAGGGTACATTCAATTCTTCCAACGTAGCTTTTAAATGCGCCGCTACGGTCATGAAGTGATCTTCTTGAAGGCCCATGGCAACCAAGGGAGCATGCGCTGTTCTTAAATCTCTTCCGGAATAATTATTGGGACCTCCCATAACCATTGCAAGAAACGCTTTTTGCTTGTCTCGTTGTGCGTCCATATCTGTGTCGTCAAAAAATCGGGCAACACTTTGGTCGTTTAGAATTTTACGGTAAAAAATGTCAACGGCTGCATCTACTGCAGAAAGGCCACCAATCTGTTCATATATTGAGGCTGACATCAATTCACTCCTTAGTGGTGAGGTAAAAGGTTCAATCACCCTATGTCGCATTTATTTACAAATAATTACATTAAGTAAATTTAATATATAAATGCTTGGGACCGGTGTATTGCTCTTCCTCGAACGATGGCGTTTCAGTAAATTCAAGCTATCAAACAGCTAAGAAAAATGGATAGCCATTGGCGATTAGTCGCCTCAAGGGACAAAAGTTACAAAAATCGTTTCAATCACCCAAAATTGCCTTGCACAAGACGCCTCATACAGGCAGTTTTAGGGCAGGTTGAACCGGTGTAGAATTGTACCGGCAGAATTTTATAAAAAAACGTGTGCCTTTGTTGTGAAAGTTCAAATACCCCCTGCGAGGCAACTGATAAGGCAGCGCGCATGAAAAACAAAACGGGAGAAACATCGTGTTAGATAAACGTAATTTTTACATAAATGGTCAGTGGGTTGCACCGGCTCAGTCAAATGACATGGATGTCATTAATCCTTCAACGGAAGAAGCCTGTGCTGTCATCTCAATCGGTGGTGAAGCTGACACCAATGCTGCTGTAGCTGCAGCGAGTACTGCATTTATTAGCTGGAGTGAAACACCGAAAGAAGAGCGCATCGCTCTTATCGAAAAGTTGGCAGATATTTACGATCGACGTTCTGTTGAAATGGGTGAAGCCATTTCGCTTGAAATGGGTGCGCCTATTTCTATGGCAAAAACTGCGCAGTCAGGTTCCGGCTCGCCTACTTGGCTCTCACGCGCCAAACGATCGCATTCTGCATGAGCCTGTCGGCGTTTGTGGTTTGATCACACCTTGGAACTGGCCAATGAACCAAGTCACGTTGAAAGTTATCCCTGCAATGGCTGTTGGTTGTACTGTTGTGCTGAAGCCATCTGAAATTGCACCGCTTTCGTCTATGCTCTTTGCAGAAATGGTTGATGAAGCAGGCTTTCCAGCTGGCGTATTTAATCTGGTTAACGGTGATGGCGTTGGTGTTGGTACACAGCTTTCCGGTCATAGAGATGTTGATATGATTTCCTTTACGGGTTCTACGCGTGCCGGTATTGCGATTTCGAAGAATGCGGCTGATACTGTTAAGCGAGTTTCTTTGGAACTTGGAGGTAAAGGCGCCAATGTTGTTTTTGCTGATGCCGATGAAAAAGCTGTAAAACGTGGTGTTCTTCATGTCCTCGCGAATTCTGGGCAATCCTGTAACGCACCAACACGTATGCTTGTTGAGCGTTCAATGTATGACGACGCTGTGAAGATTGCTGCAGCTACTGCTGAAGGTGCCGCTGTTGACGTTGCCTCTAAAGAAGGTCGCCATATTGGCCCTGTTGTCTCTGAGTTGCAGTTCTCCAAAATTCAGGCCTTAATTCAGAAAGGCATCGACGAAGGAGCAACTTTGATCGCTGGCGGCACTGGTCGTCCAGATGGCCTTGAAAAAGGATATTTTGTGAAGCCAAC